>Ga0307509_10007101_pt1 | contig 14775 bp, 8 predicted proteins | sample 10_EM_MG_FD_202245 | JGI IMG/M metagenome (GOLD analysis project Ga0307509, IMG submission 202245) | Populus trichocarpa ectomycorrhiza microbial communities from riparian zone in the Pacific Northwest, United States - 10_EM | ecosystem: Host-associated > Plants > Roots > Unclassified | place... | reverse complement strand
TATAACATTTAGTAATGATTTGAAATATATTACTGTACAAGGGGGACAAGCACATAAAACCTTCGACTAATGCTATAATTAGAATTCTTAAGTAAGCTAAAATTGAAAATATCTTAGATATTCTTTAAAACAGGATGTAATTAACCTATAAAAGATCCATAAACTATAACAATATGCCTGTATTAAAATATGATGCAATGTACACTCTCTTGCTTGGAGAGGAAGGTCATGATTTCAAGGGTGAAGAAAAGCATATTCGGTCACTCATTTATAGAAAGATCAGAGTGGGGTTTGGGTTTAGAATGACCAATTGCATTGTCTCTTCTGACACTAATCTGTTGATGTCATAAAGAAACATTGTGATGTTAGATGCCCAAATTTGTATGGAATTTAAGGCAATCCTGCCAGTTATTTCTCAACTAATTGATCTTGAAGGCATAAGTTGGATATCCTGATGACCTGGCAAGAACAAATCCATTAAAACAAAGAAAAATTATAGATTCTTTTGGAGTTGGCTTTTATTATATCTCCATTTATTCATAGGCACGTAAATACAAGAATTATATAATACACAAACACATAATTTGGAAGTTGAAACTCCAACTGTACAACCTCAGGTCAATGCTCTCAAACCCGACTAATCCTTGTTTAGTTTTCCTCTTCCCCTTTAACTCGAAATCCTTCAAGACAAACCATTCATTAACTTAGAGCTTAAGAGTTAAGAAATGCAATTTCTAGAGATTTCTGACATAAACCACGAACTTTAATAGCTTAACTTTTTAAAGAAAGAAGATTACAAACAATATGACCAAATACACGGGGAAAAATTTGAAATTGGATTTTCCAGCCATGACTTTCAGAGAGTAATACGAGCAAAATGCTTAACAGTGAAGCCAACCTTCTCAAACTTCCCTCTCTCGCTGCTCTCTATAAACTCCAAATAATCCGAACAAACAAATGGCTCATAGATCCTCACGTTTCCTTCTCCTACTACTTCACTTGGTGCCAAGATTACCTTCTCATCCTCAAAACACCAAGAAAAGGATAGATAAAGACGGTTAACTGGTTTCTTCAAAAATGATTCGGTGTTCTGATGATCTTAATTTGTCGTTGCTCCAAGCTGGCAGCATATCTCCTATATATGTACATGTTTACCACCAAAGTTTGCTCACATGGACTTGTATCCATCAATTTCCCTTCCTTAGATTCCACCTGCAGTCCACCAACTTCATCTTGGTATACAATGGTCACACAGCTCATGTCTGTATGCATTCCAAGTCCTCAACCTCGTCTACCAAACTTTCGGAGGTGTGTAGTTTACAATCCTCAGATAACCATGGCAATTCCTGAATTCTGATTCACAGCACTTCTTGTGAAAACCCTCTCCCAGGCCAAATTTAGTGACTTCAGTTAGTGTAATTGTTACTTTATGTTTATTTAGTTGTAAAAACAAAATAAGGTTATCTCTTGGTTTTGTGATTCAATGTGGTTTCGAGCTTGAAGTTCAGGTCTTGACTGTTTTACTTGGGTTTTATTTAGCTTCTGATGGCGTTGCTCTTACATTATTTGATCAAGTAGAACATAAAGATGATGTTGTGTTGTGGAGTGCGATGGCTTCGATTTTTGTTAAGAATGGGAAGTATAGGGAAGGTATTGATTGCTTCAGGAGAAATGCTGAGTTACAGTGTGGGGGCTAATTAAGGATCGATGTTAGTGTTTTAGTCCTGTCCTTTGCCCGCTTGAACTGGTCTTGGTGAGTTGTGTTTAGGGAAAGAGATTAATAGGCTGCTGATAAAGAGTGTTTCGCATCCTATGATTGTCTACAAGTTATTTCCAATTCATCAATCTCACACCCTATGCATCACATGGTTCATAATTGTCAAGGGATGACAGTTAAGTGGCTGTTTTTTATACACCCTAATTGTTTAATTCATGGTGCTAGTCTTCTCGTAGAACAAAACTTAAAAATCTACTTGTTACCTATCACACAAAATATAAATTTGGTTAAGTTGAAGAGCATGCAATCGAATTACTTTGAAGTTAATTAAACCGTACGATGGGTAAGAAGACCTCTGGAAGTTCAATGTTAGACCACAGATGTAAAGTTCGAACCATGTTAGGCTATAGTTTCACTCTGCTCCCATGCTACAAAGTGCTGTTCATCATAACAGTCATCGTATAGAAATCTTTGTAACTCAATATTTCATTGCTTCGAGGCCCATTGATTCTGGGATTCATTTAAAACAGCTTTGGTTACTTATTTACATTGAATTCCTTCTTAGTGAACTACGTAACTTAATTAATTTAATGCATATGTTGCATTACAAGAGCTTTGAAACTGCCACTGTTACTAATTCTTGCACCAAATGCAGCAGCAGGAGCATCTTCTTATATATGAAAGCACACGGTTTCTCTATATTGGACAAGCACATACAGATGCAATCTCACACCAACACTCACAAAGGGAGTACCAGTACACAGATGAAGAGAGGAATCCTTGAAGTACTTCTTGTTCATGCTAAAGGCATGAAGCACACAAATCTCATCGGTAACTCTCCCTCTCCGAGCTATATATAGACCACATAAAGTGTGATGTTTGCTTGTGGTTCTGTATGCCGCCGCACCCGTTGAAGTTTTTTGCATATGCCTTCTTTCATTTTGACCTGATTTGAGCCCATTAACATTTCAGTTTCGCCTTGGTTACAGGTCCACCAGTCTATCATGTCATCATACAATGTGGATCTCACGTGCACAAAAGCAAAGCATCATCAGGTTCACACCCTGCCTTTCAATTTACTAGGTTGATATCTTGAGCTCCTACGGCTAGTTTGTTCAAGTACCTTAGTAACTCAGTTTCATGACTCAGGCAAAGATGAAAAAACATGGTGGAATGAGAAATTCAGGTTTGACTTCCCATTAACTGATTGGAAACAGTTGACCCATCTAAAATTCAGAATCATGGACCAGGAATTCTTCACTGATGGTGGATTTGTCGGTGAAACCATGTAACGTCTAGAAGTCATTCTTGCCCTTATTTTTTTCTAGAAGCTTAATATTGCATGATTTTTTGTTTTTGTTTTATCTAAAAAATTTCACGCTCCTTGCCCTTTAGGGGATCATGTAACGCAAAGAAGACACATAACGAACCTAACAACTTCTAATTCCACATGGAACAATATCATTCGTAAATGGCTAAATCAACTATCATATGTATGCTTTTCCTCCTTTGAAGCTTGACAGTGAATATCTGCATAAATTGTGAATGGGAAAGATAGATAAGATTTGTAGCGGAAACTATACCAGGGTGGTTTTCTAGCCGCCAAAAGTAATGGCAACGAGGAATTTCATCAAATAATATTTTCTCGTGGGTGAAGTGATATTGCAGAGACTTGTCTCAATCCACTGACCAGTTTGTCTTCTTATGATTTTATTTTGATTTTTTTTTTAATTACGTGTTATCTGTGATTTAGAATTTACCTTGGAGGAATAATAGATGAGGGGATTAACAGAGGAATTCTAGAAATGATGCCAGCTCCATATAATGTGTTGCTTGAAGATGACACCTACAAAGGAGAGATAAAGATTGGACTCAAATTCATTGCCAACGTAAGCAAACATTGTTATTTGACATCCTTTAGTTTCTATTGTAGGCATTAGTGGATTAGATCACTGAAATTACGTAAAATCACCGTTTTTTGCAGACAGAAGTGCTCCCAGAGAGGACATTCCTTGCACAGGTGAATGAACCAAGACAACTGATATGCAGATCCATTATAAATCTCTGGAAATTCTCATGGTGGAAGTTGTGGCCTCATCATAGTCAGAGGAGTACTAAAAATAAGACAGAGGAGGAATAAGATGGATCATAATCCTGAATTGTAGTCCTAGGAATAACTTGGTTGCGAAATGAGTAAGATGAATTTAACCTGTGGGATTTGGATCATATTTTGGTTATCAATTTGGGAAATGTTTCCCTGCTTGAAATTCATTTAGAAAATTATCAGATTCTGTTCTTCATTGTAGCAGCCATATATTGATTTATAAGCGAGCAACGTCAGGTTTCAGGGTTCTTTCCCCATGTTACATATGTGGCCAGCTCAAAATCTTTTGAATAGTTAGTTTCTGTTAGTCGTTATATTGGTGACAATGAGCAACAGGACCCAAGACTGGAGCTTGCGTCTGTCCAACAGCTGAATGGACATTGGTCAGATTTGCTTAGGAACCCTTTCTTCTTTTTTCTTATTTTTTTCCTGGTAATTTTGTATGGACAGGTAGGCTACTTGTTTTGCATCTTAAAAGTGAGTTCGTGCGTTTGCTTAATAAAGAAATATTTGACCTGATAATATTGTGATTATATTTCTTTGCAATCCCCATGACACATTCATGGGCCAAATTAAAAGAACATGCAACACATTTGCGAAATGGTATGCACGTCTGTCTCAGGAGTCAAGACCCATCCGAGGATTTCTGTGTTTCATCTAAATAATGTTTTGAGGAAATGGGTTTCTACATGTCTTCTAAGCTAACCCCCGACCAAGCTAACAACTATTCTAACGTATTCAACCAAGAGTTGCATGTTCTTCTTCTTCTATGTTTTTTTTTTCTTAAGAAATAAAGTTCAGTTATTTGTGTACTAATAATTCCCAGGTTTTAAATTGGCTATTGAATTGATGATGAAAGTGCTGCCAAGTTTCATTTCCAATTTGACTTTCTGGTCCTACCAACATGGAGAAACAAAGAGAGATTCTCGAGTGTGAGGATGAGGCATGTTGTAGGGTTAAACGTTCATCAACCAAAAGAAATATAGAATTTAGGGTTTGGATATTAAATTTTTATGTAGCCAAAAATGGTGGTGGGGAAATATTAAACATGGATTTTAGGTGATGGAGACTCTGCCAGCATCTCATGGCTTCTAGCTTCTAGCTCACATGCAGATTTATAATCCTTACCACCTAATAAAATGATGAAAGAACAAGTTGTCCTTTCTTCTTCTTCCCTTCCCTTCTCCTTTTCTTTTCTTTTTTAATTAAATGAACGAATTGTCTTGCATGATCATTTGATTTTTTTCTCTCACTCTCCACATTTGAAAAATGGTTTATATTGACAAAATTAAGAAAAAAATGTCGGAACATGATGGTACAAAACTAAACAAAATAAAAATCATTTTTCAAATTAAAAAAAAAAAACAAAAAAAAACGTTGAGTTGTTCTAGGCCTAGACAGCCCTGCTTGGTAGCCCCTTTAACTACCAAAATGATTGGTAGCGAGGCCTGGCCGCCCCTTTAGGCTACTAGGCCAATTGGCCGCCCACCAACCCATTCTTCTTTTTTCCTCTTCTCTGTCTTTTTCTCTCACTTTTTTCCTCGGCACTAGTAATTTCATGTGTGGCGTACATAATTTCTCTATCTCGCACGTATAAAACTATTGCAGGATAAACGTTCTATTCTATTACCAATAGCTATCTTTTTGCTACACCTACCAGACATCTGTGCCAATAAAAATAAATATATCAAGTAGCTAAAAACACGGGCTAACCTGTATTTTAAAAAATTTTAATTTTTTTTTTATTAAAAATTAATTTTTTAATATGTTTTGAATCGTTTTAATGCGCTGATTTTAAAAATAATTTTTTTAAAATAAAAAAACATCATTTTAATACATTTCAGCATTAAAAACATTTTAAAAAGCAACCACACTCCGACACAGGCTAACTTCTTTTCCAATCACTTACTAGAACTCATGGCAACTCACACCAACAGCTGAGCCACTTTGGTTGGCCAATAATGTGATTTTCTTTTCCATAAAGAAATTTTATGAATAAATACACCTGTTTCATTAACCAGGGAGCAATTTTTTCTAAAGCCACACCTAAATTCACAACGCTATGATATTTTCACTTTTCTTTTCTATGAATTATCTTTTCCTATACATACATATATTAACTTAAATATTGGAGAGTTACTCATTCTAAAAAGGATTTTTTTTAAAAGGAACAACTTAGGCGCATAACTCAACTAGAGAAAGTCCTTTTATGTGCTAAAGTTTTTCTTTGACTTTATTAGTGGCGTTGTTTGTGGAAAACCTAAATAAAAAACCAGTTCATTTTCTTTCAACTTTCACCAACAACTCTTTCTATAGCTGACGAGACTCCAGTATAGGGGAGAGTGACTAATCTCCCCATCACAGGGACTCCAGTTCCTTTAGGTCTTTAACATCTTTTCCATCAAGTACATATGCTCAATGATGTTGTTGCAACAATGTATATACATCTTTGTATCTTTTCTCCTGCACAACAACAAACTATTATATATATGTACCAAATGCATAAATACAATTCCAATTCCTTAAAGAAACAAGGTAGAATGACATGCATGCAAGTAATGCTCGCACTGCTACACCTAAAATGAGTTACACACATCGTTATCACACGAGATGCTCTAAATGATCTAATCACTATTGATCCTCATCTAAGTCTCCCTCACATACTAGAAAAAAGCATAGGCATATGACGAGATCTATAACTCTAGAATCTCCTAAACATATCTTAGTCGAAGAATCTCCACTTTGTCGCATAATCTCACACACTCGACTCTCTAGAGACTATGTTTCAGCAAAAGCCAGTCTAGACAACTACGAAGGGCTTACAGATCCTCGGGAGCACATATAAAATGTGAGAAACATCCTAGATCTTGTTATACAAGAAACTAATGCTATATGCAAAGTTCTTTCTCTATGGATTTGCATGTGTCTGACCTGGCCTGCGACTGACCTGTTTTTCTTTTTTTCTCTACATATTTCTTCTCTCACTTCTCTACCCTTTTCTCTCATATTTTTCATGGATATCAATAATTTTATGTGTAGCACACAATTTGTTTGTCACACACACAAAAGATTATTGCAGGACAAACATCATATTCTATCACTAATAATTAGCTTTCAGCTACGCCTCATAATATAATCCAATGGTATATTGTGGAGGCCCCTCTCCCAAGATAAAAAAAAAAAACAACTATTTCCCATTTCCATCAAGATAAACAAAAGGAAAGAGTTTAAAATTTCATTTCGCAATGAACTACGAATTTGGTGGCATACCTTCTTTGTTTTTTTGTCTAGAAGGAGTTTGGTTGGCATACTTAATCACTGGACATGTAGTTTAATGGAATTCTTATAAAAGGAAATGATATATACTTTGATTGCCCAACAAATGGTCTTAATTGCATTCTAAAAAAGGGTCTTCATTGACGAATTATGTCCATAATAGCAAGCATCATAATGTGAATTAATCAAATCATAATTCATCCTGGCATTTCCTACATCTCAAGATGGCAGACTGCCCCATTAAAATAACCCAAAATTATTCGTTGAGATTCTCTTAAACAATTTTATAATTCATTTTGTATTCAGCAGCCCTATTATTACACACCACAAACCCATAAATGTTCATGTCCAACTAAGATGTACTTTGCATGTTCTATCATATGATCCCTTCAACAACAAGACCTACAGCCTCTGCTTTTTCTATCCATTCTTGATTCTTTCTTTGAGAAAAACACAGTCATTTCTGCAACTCCCCGTCTTTCTTGATCTCATATCAACAAACACAACAATCAAACGGCCGGTATTTTTGTTTTTTTCATCTTTTATGCATGATTATAGGGTCATGAGTGCTTGTCTAAAGATAGTGTTTCTTTTGGAAAGAAAAGGCTACGGGGAATCAAAGAGAAGAGAATCATAGGAAGGAGGGAACTGTTTCAAACGGTCATCAACAATATTCAGCTTACTAGCTAGCGAGTGTCGTCAACTGTTACAAAATTCAAATCTGCCCTATTAAAGGTAAGTTTAAAGGAAAAGAATGTCATTAGACCGTTGCTTTTATAACATACCTGCCGTTGTCTTCGAATTTTCAAATTTCTGTTGGTTCAATTCTAAGGAAAAAAAAAAAGAAATCTATCAAAGACTGCCTTTAGTTACAAGTCTTGCAGAAAATTCAGTGCATTATTACATTTTCTGATAACAATAACGACTTGTGACTAAGCCCTTTTGCTTTTTGTAGCAAGAAAGGAGAACAGTTCCTTTTCTTTTCTTTTTTTCTTTGTGATCCTTTTTTCTTCTTCTCTCAAACATAAATTCTGCATTTTAAGCCAAATCCCGGGTGAAAGTATGGGATTTGAGCTGAGCATTCCTAGATACCCCACCGGTGAGTTTTGTTTTGTTAATGAAAAGAAGTCCTAAGATCTAGAGCCCACTAACCAAATTTCTTACACTTTCATGATTATCTTGCAGATTTCTGATCAAGTAGGCCACAAGTCTTAATCTTTAAATGGATAATTCGTCGAGTTTTGACGAAGTTTCGGATCCCGGTTATCAACCTTCACCTTCTTCCTTGGATCAAAATGATCACCCAGCCGTGGAAACTCCAGTGTACTCAACAATGAGTGGTGATTCATTCATGTTCGGCAGGACTTATTCAGAGACCTCAGCCTTTTCTGATCCCATAGATGATAACAGCTATTCAAGTGAACCTTCTCCTTCTCATTGGCCAGTAACCAAATCTGGAGCACAACATCAGGCTATGCTTAGAAGACTAGAAATGAAGCAACAGAAGCAAGTTGCGGATGACAAGTTGGATGATCAAGAATCTGTTGACTTGGGTGGGGTTACATAAGATAATTTGTGCCTTTTTGCTGAAAAAAATGTTCATGTGATGAGTAAGATGGTAACACAATTTTTGCATAATTTTGGCAGAACTTGAGATGATGAAAGAAAGATTTTCAAAGCTTTTGCTTGGTGAAGACATGTCAGGAAGTGGCAAAGGTGTCTGCACAGCTGTTACTATATCAAACGCCATAACAAATCTCTATGGTATGCATAATACATACACATCAACTTGATTTATTTTTTTAAAAAATAATGTTCTTTCTTCCTGTTATCCAGTTCTCTGTCATTGCTTATCTTTGATACTTTCTTCAGCAACTGTGTTTGGGCAAAATTTGAGATTAGAGCCATTGAAACCTGAGAAGAAATCGATGTGGAAGAGAGAAATGGATTGTCTTCTTTCTGTATGTGATTACATAGTAGAATTTATCCCCAAGTCTCAGAATTTACAAGACGGAACAGTTCTTGAGGTGAAGTTTTGTTAGCTATCAACCAAATTTCAAACAGGCTTTTGAATTCTCCTATTTCTAACATGATTGATTGATCTTTCAGGTGATGGAAAGTAGACCAAGATTAGATATTCATATCAACCTTCCGGCATTAAGAAAGCTTGACGCAATGCTCATGGTAAGGAAAGCATTCATTTGCAAGAAATTAGAACATCTCTGTTTTCATTACAGTGTCATATATACAAGTTCGTTATAACTTGGGTTTTATTTGACAGGAAGTACTGGATAGTTTCCAAGATACAGAGTTTTGGTATGCAGAACAAGGAAGCATGTCATCAAATTCAACTCTTTCAGGCTCGTTTCGGAGAGTTATTGTCCAGCGTAAAGAAGAGAAATGGTGGGTGCCAGTCCCATGTGTTCCCTCTGGTGGCCTCTCTGAGAAGTCGAGGAAGCACTTGCGACACAAACGTGACTGTGCATATCAAATTCACAAAGCTTCCATGGCCATTAACAGTAGCATTCTTGCTGAGATGGAAATTCCAGAGACATACATAGCATCTCTTCCCAAGGTTAGCCTCCTTGCTGTTTAAATTACTTCACAAAAATGTAGTGATTCTAAATTTCTAAAGCCTGGGAGTAATGATAACTAGGTTCCATTTTCTAAAAGCACTATGAAATTTTATAGAATAGCAAAGACATGTCCTATCGAGTTTCTTGATATTGACAGTATGTTATATCAAAATGTTTTTTCTTTCAGAGCGGAAGAGCGAGCCTGGGGGACACAATTTACCGCTACCTGTATACAGCGGACAAATTCTCCCCAGGACATCTTCTTGACTGTCTCAACTTAGCATCAGAACATGAAGCACTTGAGCTTGCAGACCGAGTTGAAGCTTCAATGTACACATGGAGACGCAAAGCATGCCTAAGCCATTCAAAATCCTCTTGGAACATGGTGAAAGATCTCATGTCTGACATTGATCGAACAGATAAAAATCATATTCTAGCAGAAAGGGCCGAGACCTTGCTATTTTGCCTGAAGCAGAGATACCCCGAACTTTCACAGACATCCTTGGACACTTGCAAAATCCAGTACAATCAGGCAAGTTGTGCGATCATTAATCTCACTGCAAAATATCAAATTTATTTATTTTTTCAACAGGGGTAAATGGAAAGATAAATATTGCAGGATGTGGGACAAGCAATCCTAGAGAGCTACTCAAGAGTTTTAGAAGGCTTAGCATTCAACATTGTTGCTTGGATCGAAGATGTTCTTTTCGTAGATAGGAACCAAGAACAATAGGAACCAGAGTTCAAACATCAGTGATAGATAACATATCTTAATCAAGGTGCTCTCTCTCGGATCACTGTCCTACTTTCTGTAATGCATAAGCCTTGTGAGGAATCTAGGAAATTTCATTTACTTTTGCGTGTAACAGGTTGAAGGTAGTAGTTCTTACGTAGGAAATATCTTCTGCATAGGTGAAGAGATCTTTTGAGCAAGATTTGTACATTCTGCATCCAGTTAAGCTAATTTCCTCAAGAATTTTTGTTATCGCCCGATTCAGTTTCAATCCACAGTTCTTTGCCCACATACAAAATTGAACTAGAAAGAGAAGAACTTTTTTCAAACATCAATTGATAAAGTAGAACAACAGAGGATAAGGAAAGCAGGAGCAATCAAACCCAAATTGTTGCCTCATCATCTATACAATAGCGGTCACTAGTCAGCAATTCAGGCAACTCTCATACTTTTCATTAGTGATATCAACAAAAGATTCCAAAAAAAGCCATGCTAATGATTTTTAGTGGGTTACCACTACTACCCTGTTTTGAACATCAGTCAATGAATCACTCGAGTATTAAAGGTAGCAAGGGTCGTTTTCTTGGAGCAGAAGAAGATTCCAAAGCATCAATCTTGGATTTGCATTTGTTATGGTCCCCTTTGTTTTCCTCCAGGCACTCCTTTAGTGCTTCAGCTCCATCTTGAGACAGTTTCTTCCTTGTGCCATCATTAGCTCCAGCATTATCACCACCACTACTCTCTCCCTTCTCATTATCCATTGTACCTGAATAATCCTTCACATTCCACACAGAACTTCATCAAGAAAGATATATATTTAAAAGAAAAATAAAAGAATTATCAAGAAAGAAGCATAGAATTCTGGTGGATTCTTGAATTTTTTTTTTTCTTAACACATGCAGAGCAGAGCACTCAGAGAATTTGGTATTGAAGATCAAGAACCAGCTTAAGGTTTAAAGAAATTGATGAGCCCAAAACTGGATTCAAAGAAATTGATGAGCCCAAAACTTTGAAGTTGGTAAACTAATTTAAAAATATCGATGCTTCAGAACAATTTATTTTTCAGAACAATTCAAAAATATAAAAAAAAAGTTATATTAAAACTATATATATAAAAAAAAAATACTGTTATACAATGCTAAACGGGTAACAAAGAAAGGGACTATCAACGCAGTCGCTGGCCACACGTATAGGCGCATCTAACGACTCCGTTATTCTTCTCTCTCCAAGACTCCTACTCAGCTCATCTGTCGTATAATAATAAGTTAACAACTCACTCTTTCCCGCGTTAAGTAGTGACCAGCAACCACCATCCCTCCCTCTTGCGTGACTCATAGGAAATTTAACTAGCTAGTTAGTTAGAAGTTAGAACAGAAGTTTCTTTTACGTGGCAAAAAAAAAAAAAACATTGCATAAACGTCATTAACGTCTTTTTTACCAGCAAAAAAATAAGAAAACTTAAAATTTAATGTATACTTTAAAAATTATAAAAAATTGGTTATGAAGGTTTTTTTTTTAAATTACAAGTTTAAATTATTTTTTTACCATAATATTTATTTTATAGACAATATTATATAATTATTGAAAAAGCAAGTTTTAAGTAAAAAAAACATTCTAATAATTTTAAAGTGATTGTATCTAAAGTCATAACAATAATAAAATACTTTCGTGTTGGTAAGGGAATTTTTTAAAAATGTCATTAGCTTCAATTTAACAGGTCTACTTTAAAACCTTTTAACTTGACTACTTATCTAAATTGTGTTTTCAATTACTCCAAGTAACTTGGACAACAAGTAAAACCTAGTTTCACTTAAAAAAACCAAGATTAAATCTTTTGTTTTTCAATGTTGATATGAAGATATCCTGGATCAACCTGAGTTAATATGCTAAACTCACGACTCGATTTATGAACTGGAATGGGTTTAATAATATTTTTAAGAAAAAAAAATTTTATTTAACAATAAGATAAAAAAATATTGGGGCTTGCAAGAAAGTAGTTGAATGAACTGTTTTTTACAAGACAATAAAAAAGGCTGGCGAACGAGCCTGGCCTAGGTGGCCCAGCACGCTTGAACCATTAAAAATGGCATTCACCTCATTAAGAGAAAGACTTTGAAATCAAAATTGACTTTTGTTTTGTTAATGGAATCTCGTCAATGAATGTTTCATCTTTCCCTGTCATTTTCAGCCAACCCTCTCTCTCATCCTTCTCACTCTTAAAAACCGAAGGAAATGAAGTTTTGGACTAAAACGCATAATTGTCAAACTAAAAGGCCATAAAGGATATTGTAAAAATCTTAAAGCATTGTTTTAAGGAAAGACGCTGACAGCATTGTCACACCATGATGAATACAAGACTCTTTGAAATTAAACAAGAAAATAAAAATAATAAAGTTGTTACATACTAATTAAAGAAAACTATAAATTTTAAAATTGACATCGGTCTAAGAGGTTTAGGTATTGTGTTAATTATGCCTAAGAAAAGATCGGCGTCACCTTTATTATATCCTTTCAAACATAAAGCTACTTTTACTATGTGTTTTCTTCTAATCTTATTCCACACATGTTATTGATTGTCAAAAAAGAAAGCATTTGATGTTAATCCATAGACATAGGCGATTTTGTCGATTTAGAAAAAAAAATAGACATTAATCCCTAAAAGAAGATTTTGCCAATTTATAAAATATTTTGATGTTAATCCCTAAAAAAAAGATTTTGTTGATGAAAGAAATATTTTGATGTTGATCCCTAAAAAGAAGATTTTGTTGATTTATGAAGAAATTCTACGTTAATCCTAAAAAGAAAATTTCATCGATTTATGAAAAGTTTTGATGTTAATACCTAAAAAGGAGATTTTTCAGTTTACAATTTTAAAACAGGTGTTAGACCCGTATGGATGGTGAAAATATAGATTTGGCCCCACTCTTTTGACTGTGTCCAAAATAAGCTTTCAGGGCATTACTCAAGGCCTATGCAAAGTCAAGTACCAAATCGAGTCCACTCACAACAACAATGGATAATATGTCATAATATTAAAAAATTATATAAAAAAACATAAAGATGATAAGAAAAACATGATGGTTTTTTTATATATTTTAAAATCATATGTTGTCACTTCGAGAGTGACCTTGCCAATAAAATAACGGTTTATTGCATGATGAAAAAGTGAACTAAAAGGGTATTGCCCAACTCACCAATTTATGTTGATGTTTAACTAAACAATTTTTTTAAAAAAACAAAGTCACAATAGATATAATTATTTTTATATTTTTTTCTTTTATACGATAACACTCCTATTGAAACACACATTCACGATATAAATTCATACACAAAACACATTATACTAAAAAATTAAACACACAAAAAATTCAAAACATTCAAACACAAAATTAATGGCACACACACACCCCCAAAACTAAATACACAAAATCATTCAAAATAACACATATTTTGTCATAAAACTCAATAATATGTTAAAATTTTAATTGGGGTTCGAAAATTAATGACCTTGAAAGTGGGTGAACCAGAAAAGGCTAAAACAATAACTAGAATAGTGGGATAGTGGGATAGTGGCAGCACATGGATGTGCTAGTATAGGACCAAGATTATGACGTGTTATTTCATGCGCCATAAAGGTTTGGGAGGAGCGCGATTTTAGTTCGGTTCACACGAGTCAGTTATTTAATGAAAAAACCATCAACTCATTTAGGTTATTTGATTCGTTAATCCAATTTGATTTTGATAACATTCATATAAATTTCTTCTCAATATCCGGCTATGAAGTTTCACTCATTATTAATAAAAATAAAAATAAAAGTCTATCTTTCTATCTTATTTTTCTCTAGAATAAATATAGATAATCTATCAATTTATTATTTAGTAAATTGCTGAAAGTAAGTGTAATATTGCAGTTTCAAGAAAAAAAAAACAAAAAAACAGAGATGGGAAAATCATAGAGAGTTTGTTCTCAGATTCCAATATAAAAGAAGAGGACAAGAAAGAATCCCTTTTCTTTTTACTTAGGAGACATGGGTGCAAAAAAATAAATTAAAATAACGAAACATACTTAACATGCTATTAAAATCCCATGAATATAAGACAAGTATTTAGGACGACAATTTTCAACATTCACTTACTGAAAGTATAAGTCTTCTTAAGACTTGAGGACATCGTAGAAAGAATCACCTTGATGTAAGGAAGGAAGCCTAACAGCAGCAGTCGTCTCAGGCAAATGAGAATGTGTGGGCCAGAGATGGTGAATATCTGGTAACTTGGGCCTCATAAGAGGAAAGCGTGCGGGGTCATATGGACCCTTCAAGTCCACAATAAGCTGTCAGGGAGGGTGTTCTTCTTTAAGCCAAGTTGCTAA
>Ga0307509_10007100_pt1 | contig 14777 bp, 5 predicted proteins | sample 10_EM_MG_FD_202245 | JGI IMG/M metagenome (GOLD analysis project Ga0307509, IMG submission 202245) | Populus trichocarpa ectomycorrhiza microbial communities from riparian zone in the Pacific Northwest, United States - 10_EM | ecosystem: Host-associated > Plants > Roots > Unclassified | place... | reverse complement strand
AGAATAGAAGCACAGGAGGAAGGGAAGATCCAGAAACCAAGCCTACAAAACAACTATAAAACTCTCAACTATTCCATGAATCAAGTCCAATGAAAAAGCTTGATTTGTGTGTGTTTACCCAGCGGGAAAAAAAAGACTTGTAAATTAGAAAGTTGTAAACAAAGCCATGCATGACTTATCACTGAATAAAGTTATTCATTGTCAAGTTGTTAAGATTCATGAACACCAAAGAAGCCTCCTAAGAGAAGTGAAATAGACAAATGATTCACAAATTAGAGCGAAGATTTTGTTTTACAAAAATCAGCCTTATCAAATATTGGCATATGCTTTGTTAATCTTGTTTTAGAAAGTGGAGATACTTGGTTCTTACATTAATAGATATATGCACTTTCAAATAGATAAAATGATACCTTAATTTATTTGAAAAGGGTCAGATTTAAGTTAAGTTCCACTTGCTACATACCAAGATTCAAATACTTTAGCACAGGTAAAACATAGATCGAATGGAAATTAACCTGAGTAAACAACCATTTCTAAACTACATGTTGCTCCCAACCAAGGGTGAGACTAATCCAACTTGGTTCAAACCTATTTGGACACTCTAGACCTTTCAACTACCACACTCACCTTACATAGGGCATTTTGGTATATAATGTTCTAAATGTGCAAGCATAAGGCCTGATCAAGTCTGAGAAGACACCAGTATACCAAACTAGTCAAAGGTTCAAACCTTTATTAGAGAAATCAATCGCTGTCGAAGCCCACCATTGATTAGATCTTCAAGATACTTCTGGATGTCTGACACGATATCATCTTCAAGTCCTCGATCAAGCACTACAGCCTGCAAAGGACGGTTTAAAAAACCTAGAATGGCACTAACCTATTTAAAAAAAAAAACAGAAATTGAGGCACCCTTAATAGCATATGCAGGGCTGTTATTAGATCTCGTCTCTCGGTGTACCAAAGTCCTGCTGCAAGCCGCAGAATTTCTAATGGCTCCCGTGCCATTAAACCCCACTAGAAATGAAAAGAAGAAACATGAATAAGAGCATAATGGCAGCACATAAATCATGAGTCAGTGAAAACAGGAGACAAAGAAGCAAAATCAAGATTTACCTCTTGATTGGCAGAAACCAGCAATCGAACACACTCTATTTCGTTAAGATGGAGGTCATCACTCAATTTCAATGCCTACAATCAAACATAAGCACAAAAGATCAAGCATTACGTAAGAAAAGAAAAAATAGACTTAAAAACTGGTGAGAGAGAAACAACAATATATTAGAAGACCTGAAATAAATAAGGACTAAGAATACTAGGTTTTCAAATCGTAAAAACTAGTGAGGCATGAATAACCAACCTTGACAGTGAATAACTTTATTCAGTGATAAGTCATGCATTAAACATTACAAGATTATGAATACAAATAAGCATAAAGTCCCATAGTATTCACGTGCATCATATTGGCTTAATTCCTCAAATACACATCAGATAAGCCATTGCACATTAGCTTCTAATTTTAGGTACTTAGGAGCTGCTAAACATGTTTATTAGTAAGAATTTTAAATTCCTTGCTGAATGAAATATTTGCAAGGAATTTAAAATTCTTACTAATAAACATTATTAGCAGCTACAAAGGGCCCATTTAGTAACGTTGCCGTCTTCCATTTTCTGTTTTTGTTTTCTTTTGTAAAAGCTGTTTTCAAAATTTTCACTATCAATACTTAAAATTTTATCATTTTTTATGTCCCCGTTTGTTGGTTCTTCTACCATTATAAAAACAAATATACAAGCCCTAAGTAATAAGGTTTATTAGTGAACAGCTCAGCTAAGAATTAACCTGAGCCAATTCCAATTAACCCAAATAAAAAAGAAATTATTGACTACCAACTATCACAAAATGAAACTCACAATTTGCACATCCTGATCATCTAGTGAGATTGCTGGTGAATCCGGCAGCCTAACTTCTTTCGACTGGACGACTTGTGCGCGGTCCGATGGTTTGGGAGGCTACAAAAACAAAACCAATGTATAAATATATATATATATATACACACACACATATACATATATGAAGAGAGAAATAAATATTAATTAACAGGGGGGAGCGTACCGGGTAGAAGAGGAGCGCTTGCAGAGACGGGAGAGAGCTGCGAATAGCGTGCATTAGTTCGACTCTCTCCGCCGCTGACGGTGGCGAAGGATTTAGAAGTGTGGATTCGATGGTGGAGAGGAGTTGTTTTGGGGATGCCATTTCCCAACTTAAAACACTTCAATTAAAACAAAAAATAAGAAGAGGAAGAAGAGGAAGAAGAAGTGAGGAAATAAAAATAAAAAAGAAAATGCTTTATTAATGGAAGAGGGGGTCTTTTTTTTAAGCTCCGGAGCTAGCTAGTGTCTTGATGTTCTTCTTCTCCATCGAAAATAAAAGGCAAAAAAAAAAATGGAAAAGCCTGGATTCCGAAACGGCGAAACCCTACTTCAACTGCCTTTAGGCGCGCGATTAAAATCTCCTTAGGCTTAAGTTTGGGCCTCATTTTGAAAATTCCTCTTTGGACCACACTAAGCCCATGGACTATAATTGATATGTCATCACCCTCTCATTGCAAGTAACGAAACCAAGACACCTTGTGATAAATGCTAGCTTGAACTTCGCAAGCAACAAAACTGAAACAATTCAAAAAATTAATTGCAAAATAGAATTACGAAACAAAATCAATTAAAATGATTAGAATATTTAAAAAAATATTTGTTTTATTCCGGTTTTATAAGCTTAAAATCAAAAAACCTTAACCCAACCGAACCGGTTTAGTTAAAAAATATAAATAACCGATCCAAAAAAATCAAACCGAACCGAAACCAGGCTCATCATAAAACCCATTAAAAAATACAAAAAAAAACACAAAAAACAATATATTTTTTTATTTTAATATAAAATAATCGAATCAAAACCGAACCGAAATTGGTGGGTTGGGTTTTTGTTTTTGATATAAAATAATCAAACCAAACCGAGACATGTCGGTTGGAACTAGTTTTGGTTTGGGTTCGGTTTCGGTTTTATTTTTTGTATTTTATGAGATTTCAGTTTGGTTATTTTTATAGGTAAAATCTGAACCGAACAAAAAATGATCACCCCTAGCTGCAAGTCGAATTTTTAAGTAAAACAATTAATATATAGGTTTATCTTATGTGTTTTTTAATAACACATAAAAATAAATTAAAGGGTAAAATTAAAAATAAAAATATTCTATTAAAAATACAAAAAACAATATATGAGATAATCAGAGTTGATCTATCAAATCCGCGAACCAGATTATAACACCCAATTGGGTTTAAAAAAAAATATTTAATTATACGCCAATTAAGTGCATGATACTTTTTTATATCCAACACAAATTTTTTTCTTGAAAAATAGGAATGATGTGTTGGACTGAATAAAAAATAACCTTGGTTTTTTTAAAGTTTAATAAAAAAAATGTTTTTTAAGTCAAATAAAACAAGACCTTAAAAAAATGATGAAATGATTTTTTTCATTTTAATAGGTTAAAAATACGTCAAATTAAGAAATAAAAAAAATCAAGCCATACACTAAATTTAATAATATTCCTATAAAAAAAATCATAAAAATTGTTAAAAATTGTTAATTTTTTTATATAAAAAAAGGACAACAAGAAAATTCATTAAAAAAATCAAAATTGAATGATGAAATTAGAAATAAAAAAAACTAAAAATACAAAAAAAAAATCAATATACATAAAAACAAAGCCTAAGCACACAAGGCTGACCTAGGTAGCTTAGCACATCGGGGCTTAAAAAACCCCAGGCCCTCGCACCTGGACCGACTTAATTTTGTTTTTAAGGGACAAACGATGTGTCGTGTGTTCCGCCCCAAATTCTAACCACCTTGGTAGCTGAAAAATTAAGAGATGTGTTTTTTTTGCCCTGAAAATTCATTTTTTTTACCCAAACACCCTAAATACCTTGATAAACTCATTCATGACCTCAAAAACTAAAAGGGCATCCAAAAACTCAAAAATCAACATGAAATTAAAAATCTTACAAAAACTCATTATGGTTGTCAGGCCCAACGCACGAGCCTATACCCAAACGTCTGGGTCTGCTAGACCCACGCGCCCTGAGTCTAGCAAGTCATGCCACACCCAAGGTGCGTAGGTCCAATAACCATGTCAGATCTAAGGTATTTGGATCTGATAATCATGCTAGATTAAAGCGTCTTGGGTTTGACAATCATGTATGATTTGACAAACAATTAATAAAGAGGAAAATTATGTATTTTAGTTGTCAGGAGAAAAAAAAGAAAGAAAAACGCAAATAATCAATCGTTGGCGGCAATCCAACCATTATATGTCTACACGGGCCACACCACATGGAAAAGAGCACGATTGAGCATTCAGTAAGATGACGAATGACCATATTTGGCCACTGAAAAGCGTCACACGTGCCTTCTTAATGGTGCGGGCACCACTAATTCACTGTGAAAGAAAGAAAAAAGCCAAATAAACATCTCGCAAAAAGATGAGAAATTGAAAGTGAAATGACTATTATAATCCAAAGTAAAAGATCTGTTGATCTATATTAATTTCCCCCACACTATTTAGCTTTTGTTATAATAAAAAAAATATTTTTAAACAAAAAAAGTATGAGCACTATAAACTAGTTTTTCAGCTTGAAGAAAATTTGTCATTAGTTTTATCTTAGCGGTTACTTATTGTTGCCAGTAACAAATAATAATTTTTTTTACATAAAATTTATATAAATACAACTAATTTATATAAAATACAAGAGAAGAAAATTAACTTAAACCAAATTAATTTCTTTAAATTATCATGTAACTAAAAATATATAAAAAGATCAATCATTGTGTAATAAAAAAAGTTATTCAATTTGTTTTAAAAATAAAAGAGGGGGTATAAGTTAATATTTAAATAGAAATAATTGATGGGGAAAAAAACAAAGAGATCATGGTCAGGCCCACATGTCTGACTTAACAAAAAAATCCTTTCCATGTTTGGGCCTAAATGCCCAAACTCTTGTCTAGTTTTTTTCCCCTCAATCGTCCATTTTTTTATTTTCAATTTTTTTAAGGTGTGTGACAAGGCACCTAACTAGTCTTTTCTCAATAACCTCCGGTGATTAGAAAACCAATGTCCATGTTTTTAAACTCTAAAAAACCTAATTTGTAGCTTATTGTTAACTAAAACCCCATTCAAAAACACAATATAAACCTCAAAAAATTACTTAACAATCTTGAAACACTCAATAATCACTTTCAAAAATGAAAATTAGCCATAAAAAAAACCAATGGAACCCGAATGATCTATTTTGTTTGTTATGTTTAGAGGAAAAATCACTTTCATTGAACTCCTCTAAAGAAAAGAAACTCATTGATACATATATCATTTTTTTTTTATGGCTGAAATGTGATAACAAAAAACTTTAACTTTCCTTTACTATTTTTCAATGACTTTCTCTTTATTATCTCAAATTTAATGATTGAAAAATAAACAAAATAAACTTCTAGATAAAATCAAAATTCTAAAAACTTTGAGATTAACCATGTATTTTCTTCATATTTTACATTGTGGTCCTCTATTTTTTTTATTATCTTTCTACTATAATTTAAAACTTTATTTGGTGGAATTAGATCAATGAAGGGTTAAATAAATAAAAGTTTGAGGACAAATTATTTATAAAAAAAAAGAGAGAGAAAGAGTTAGGGAGCAGCTTTTCTGTTTATATAAACAATGAAACCAACCCAATTCTTGTAATATATCTAGTATTATACACATATTTTTTATTATATGTTAATTATGTGAACTATAAGTTTAAATGCCCATTTAAGTTGTTTTGGCTAGAGAGATGACATATAAGTTAAATGATTTTCTTTACAACTAAAATAGTGGTCTAATTTTTTTTTTAAAAAAGAAGCCTCTAGCTCCAATGTCATTAACATTTTTATGAATTTTTTTATAAAAAAAACTCCCTCTTTATGATTTATTTTGTGCTTGATGTTATCTAGTAACATTTCATATGATATTGGAAATTGTCACAGATCTTTCCAGTTTTAGTATTGCACATAAATTAAGTTTCAGCAAAGGGATAAAATGATTATTATTTAAAAGTTTTTAAGTTTCATTACATGTGATAGATCAATAAGATCACGATATGATCATAATTTAATTGTTTTCTTCTTTAAGTTTCATCGTTCATCACATCATACATCCTATAGAGGCAATTGTGAATTATTTCTTACCAATAAATCTTATTAATAAAATCTCATCTCGATCCCACATGATTGTTTTATCTTATTTTTTGTTTTTTTATATACTTTAATAATATGTATTATCTGCATAATATTTTGTAATTACTTCATTAAATACCAAAATCATTAATAGGCTTCTAGTAATTACTAGATCTTTGTCTCGTGCTATGTCACAGGTCAAATTATTTTTTAAAATCTTAAAAGAAATGTAAAGGCGTTGCTAAAATGTTTTTTAATATAAAAAATCAATATTGAATTAAAAATATGATACATATTGGACGACACTCTTTTAAATATTAAGATAACAATATATGAGACGACTTCTTTTTTAATATTGAGACGATAATATAATAAATTAACTTGGACCAATCCTGGCTACATGCAAAACATGAGACCCGGGTAATGAGAGTGTGATAATTCTATAAAAGCAAAGCGAAATAGATTAGGAAGCCTACTTTTCAACAAGCAAAAATATTGAAGGAAAAAAAACAAGAAAAAGCGGCTTGAGTCAACCCGGATAAACTCGCTAAACTTGTGAATCGAATCGCAAGAATGAGATTACCCTATAAAAAAGCAAAATTAAAAATTTATGAAGCCCATCTCTAAACCAACTTACTGTTGAAGGACAAAATCGAAAAATAAACAATTAAAAAAACAATTTAAGTCAATCTAGGTTAACTCAGTAAACTTGCAATCATAGTCATTGTACTAAGATAACTTAATAAAAAGTAAGTTGATAAAAACCACGAAATCTAATCTCCAACCAACCAAACTCATGACTTGAGTCATGACAACAAGATTAACATATATAAAACAAATAAAAAAAATACAAACATCTCAACCAACACATTGTTACATGAAAAATTAGAAAAGAAATAATTAAAAAAAAAGTGAAAACAAATAATTTGAGTCATTCCGGGAAATCCACGATCTAGATTATGAGACTGAATAACTTAATAGAAAGCAAATTAAAAAATCACGAAGCTCGGTTCCTAATAAACTAAATTCATGACTCGGGTTATAAAAACAAGATTATCTCATAAAAAAAATCACAAAGCTCAGTTCTAAACCAACTCATTGTTGAATGACAAAAAAAAAAGAAACAATAAAAAAACAAGGTTATTGCTCTCTCGAGACATGACAAACTAAATTCATGACTTGAGTCATAGAAATAAATAAATAAATATAAAGGACAAGCACAATTAATCACATAATAGCACAGAAGAAATTTACATGGTTCAATGACCTACTTCACGAAAGAAAGTATAAAATTACATGTGACACACATAATTGCTCTCTCACCCAAAATCCCAAAGTAACCCAAAACTTATTTTTCCTCCCCACTCTTTAGCCACAAAAGTGTAGATAATAGAAGCACTCATAATTAAATGAGGCTGAACTTGTTTTTTGTTAAAATTTAAAATTTGTTTGCTTCAAATTAATTTTTTTAGTATTTTTGAATTGTTTTGATGTACTGATGTCAAAAATAAATTTAAAAAAATAAAAAAAAATTATTTAAATGCATTTCCAAGCAAAAAATACTTTGAAAAACAACATTTACCATACTCTCAAATACCTCCTAAGTAATTGAGTATTTTTTTCTCACTTGGGCCCAAAATTTAAGACAAACTTAATAAATCTCAACAGTGGCTTGAATTTAGCCAACTTACAAAACTTGAACTCCTCTATAACCACATTCATTAAGCATATCTTAAGTATTATACAAACCACTCAAGTTCAAGCAATGTTTGAACTTAATTTTAGAGATGGTTTCGTCAAAATATATGAAATGTTCTTAGTTGTGGCAATCTTATTCACTTATACAACAACATGTAACATGATATATAAAATCAAATGATACTTGACATCAATATATTTCATTCTTTTATGATATATTTAGTTCTTGGCTAGATAAATAATACTCTAGCTATTAATACTCTAGCTATTACCATGCACAACAAATCAACTCACTTGACAAACCAATATTACCATCCAAACTTTTAAGCCACAAAGCTTCTTTCAACACCTCTCTGTCAACATTATATATCCAATTTCTGTTATAGATAAGATAATGGTGAATTATAGAATTACTTTTCAACTAATTTTTTTTTTGTAAGGTTACAAGTATAACCTAAAAGCAAGGATTGATTTTTCCAAGCTGTAAAAAAAAATGGTTTTTATTTAATCACATTTTTTAATATATAGTTTTTGAAACCACAAAAAACTAAATTAATTAGTTTCATTAAACTATATTCATCTAACCAAAATCAAGGATTGATTTTCCCAAGTTGCACTAAACCTTTTTTTTTTTTTTTGTGGTCGGTAGATGGCTGATCAAAAGCTCTCACTTTTTTATTTTTCAATGACTTTCCCACTTCTTTGTTAATTTATAAGGACTAGAATGTGAGAAAAATAAAATTTAGAATTGAAATGTAAACTCCTAAAACTACAAGACCATATATAATTTTTAAAAATTACCAAAATGTATATTTTTTCTCCATAAAAAAACGCGCATCGTTAAATAAAAGAGTAAAATCCTAACAGAATGATCATACATAGATTCTCTGGTTATCCATGCTACTCAGCAAAGCACCAGTACAGGCTTGGCATGTCACAGACGGCTCATGATATGAGTGATATATATGGTTTTCAAAGGAAAACATATAGATTAACTAAACACTGCTTTTACACTAAGCATAGGAAAAAGGTTTAATGTGATTTGAAAGAAAACACAGCGTTATCGAACAGACTCAGGTTTCGGTCCCTAATTTTTTACAAAATAAAAATATCATCGATGAACTTACAATTGAAAATGTAATACAGTAATTGTTCTTAGAAAACAGCATGTAATTTCGTATAAGCTCAGGTTTCACTTGGCAAGAGGGGATCTCTAGGTAGCGACTTCTTCCGTTTTCCTGTTAGAACGGAAACAGACCAATACAGAAAACCTGCCAAGAAAAAGCTAAAAAACCAAGCATTATTGTAGATGACCGCGAAAGTCTCTGGAATACTAGAAACAACTCCAACATTCTGCAGGAAACCTGGTATTACTGGCAAAATCCCAGCAATAAGAGCTGCCATTGCGGCCAAATTATAACCCCCTGAATAATAGTATGCCCCATAAGGACTCAAAGAATACAAGTCATTGACACTCAAATCAGTCTTTCGAATAAGATAATAATCTGCTAAAACTATGCCCCCGATTGGGCCCAAGAGAGCCGAGTAGCCAACTAGCCAAGTATATACAAAACTCTCGCTTGATTGTAGAAGCCTCCAAGGCTGAAAAGCAATACCAAGCAATGCAGTTAAAAGAGCACCTCTCCTAAATGTGAACTTTGAAGGGCTGAGATTTACAAGAGCATTGGCAGGTGCAACAACATTGGCAGCAATGTTTGTGGTGATGGTGGCTAGGCTAATTCCAAAGATAGCTAAGATCATTGTTGTGAGCCCTCCGATTCGCTCAAGGAGCTGGATTGGACTAGATATCACATGGCCAAAAATCACTTTGGTAGATAAGGTTACAGCTAGGCCAACAAATGTAAATGCTCCCATGAAAATTGGAAGACCAGCATGGCCAATAATCTGATCAGTTTGGCTCTTGGCATATCGAGTAAAATCTGGTATGTTAAGTGCAAGAGTAGCCCAAAAACTTATATTTGCGGTAAGGGAAGGAAAGAACAGAGCCCAAAACTCAGATGAAGACAACCTAGAGGAAATAGAGAGCATGTAACCAAAACCACCGGCTTTCACATAAGCCCAAATGAGCAAACAAGAAGTGAGTATGATTAAAATGGGAGCGGAGAACTTCTCAAGCTCTCTAATTCCATCCATTCCCTTCCAAACTATAGCCAATTGAGCTACCCAGAAAACAATAAAGCAAGCAAATTCTAATGGAGAAGTGCCAAGCCAAGGTAAGAACTGAGAACACGAAGAATTTTCTTTGATGAATTGTGGTAGAAGAATGAAAATTGCCTCACCACCAATCCAAGTCTCGATACCATACCAGCCACAACCAACCAATGCTCTAAGTAGAGTAGGAATGTGCGCACCGCGAATTCCAAAAGAAGATCTTGCCAAGACCGGGAAAGAGATGCCGTAACGTGTGCCTGGATGACCTGTTAAGATTAATGGGACTAGTAGGATTATGTTGGCAGCAACAACTGTTGCAATTCCTTGCCACCATGCCATGCCAAGGTCAACAAGACTACCTGCCAAGTAATATGACGGCACACCCACAACAAGACCAATCCATAGACTAGCCATTTCCCAGCCGGAATATGTCCGTTCAGCAGGTGTTGTTGGTTTGAGATCATCATTCGTAAGTGTTGGATCGGGCTCGAATTGGTCAAGTTTTGGATCATTTCTTGAGGATTGGCTTGATGCCATTGGGGTCAACCTGGAGTATCTTCTTGCTGGAAGGAAAGGGTGAACTTGCTTTTGGATACGTGTTGCATTTAGTTTTGTGGTCGAAGATAGAGAAAGTCTTGAGTTTTTGGTGATTAAAGAGGTGGAAGAGAGGTGGGGATGGAGATGGAGGCTGAAACATTTGGACAACATGATTTTTTCCACTAAAAAGATTCAGATGGGGGTTCTGAGGTGTAGAATCTATGGTATCTGTAGAGATAGGAAGGTGTGGTTGGTGTTGTCACTCTCATGTTGTCTTCTACAGTGTAATCAGAGACTTATTAAGATTCCAATGACTAGATGGGGCAGGTGCGACTTTTCTTTCTTGGATCGTGAGCAAATGACAGATCATGATGCCAACTCTTTCAATTGTTTAACAGTGCTTCCCTAGCGTGCGGGGACAATTTTTTAAAATTTATTTTTTATTTATTTATACAATAATAAAAAAATAAAAATTTATAGAAAAAACATATTTTCTTTTTGTTAAAAATTCATTTTTAATCATGTATTTTTTTACTAGTAGCAATTAGGAAAAAAAAATATGTTTGAGAAAATTATGATTATTTTAAGTAAAAAGAAAAAATGTATATTTTAATAAAAAAAATTCATTTTCTTGTTCATGTATTTAGTTTTCATTTTTTTAAATTTTGTTTTGTTTTATAAAAAGCATTGTTTTAAGTAAAAACTTGTTATGATTATGAAAGCAAGTTTTAATTACCAAAAAAAATCATAAATTGATTATTTTCACTAACCTATATGAAAAAACATATATAAAAAGTAAATTTAAAAAAGAATAAAAATAAAAAATAGATGTTTTATTCTTATTTAATATGACTAAGCCAACTATTTTAAAAATTATATATATTAGACTAATACATAATTATTGATAAAGCAATCGCTAATATCATCATAAAACTCTCTGCTTAAAAATAATGATAATTAGATAATTTTTTAAATATTATTTTAATAAATTTATTTAAAGTGAATTTTTATAAAAATGTTTTTTTAAAAAAAATATTTAACAAAAGAAGTACCAGGCCTGGACTTCCAACCTAGGTGAACTTGGTCTTATAAAAAAATACCAGGCCTCTGTGCCAATTTTTTATTTATGGATAGACGACACGTTATCCATCTAATTTGTTTTTAACATGGTAAATGATACCAGTCTCAGTCTGAGTAGATGACGCGCCATCTTTTGATCAACTCTCTTACAACCTCTGGCGGCTAGTAAGCTAGAGTTTAAATTTTGATATCAGAAGCCTATTTTTTAAAACTTGAAAATACTCCAAAAAATATCTTAGGGTTCTCAGTAAAGCCATTTTCAACATCAAAAACCTATCATTACTTTTTTTTACCGCATGTTCAAAGAGAAACGCTACCTTTATTAAACTTTGCTTTCCGGTAAGAATCGATTGATATCAAGATAGAATATTTTAGTGGCCGGAAAGCGCCAAACCAAACACTTTATCTTTCATTTCTCTTATTTTAATGATTTTTTTTCTCTTAAAATCAAAAAACTAAAATATTAAAAAAAATTAGAATCAAAACATAAATTTTTTTTAAAAAAACCAAACAAAAAAATTAAAGACTTTAGGTGCCGTATCACAATTATCCACACCCCATGATTAGTAAAATGAAAAAAATAACCATCTAGATGGTGACCCAGTGGTAAGAGCTTGGGACCAAGAGGTTTGCTTCCTCTGTGGTCTCAGGTTCGAGCCCTGTGGTTGCTTATATGATAACCACTTGAGGTTTACATAGTCGTTAACTTCAGGGCCCGTGGGATTAGTCGAGGTGCGCGCAAGCTGGCCCGGACGCCCACGTTAAACTAAAAAAAAAAGGCTGTTTTTTTTTTTTTTTGTACGTAGCTTTCATCCTTGTTATCTCAATCTTTTAAAAATTATAAGCTTACATGTTATTTTGTAACATCAAGTTTTAATTTAAATTCAGGATGCTTCTCATAATCGTTAATATACCATATATAGCACACAAACCAAAATAAATAATAAGGCTTAAAACCATGCAAACATAGCGTAGAAAGATAAATAAATAAATGTAATTGTACAATTTTTCAATGAGTTAAAAAAATGGACTGGCTTAGTTGCATTTTAGCACTCCACGGTATAGCCAAGTCTCAATCTACAATAACTGCAATAGTAAAAATACCTCTCCATTTAGATTTTTACTAGTTATATGACCCGCGCGATGCTGCAGGTCAATTTGTTTTACATAAAAAATATTAAAAAAAATCAAGATTTAAAAGTGTTAGGTCTTTCTGCAAATTTATACCCAAGAGTCTTGAGTTTGGCTGCAATGTCTGACCTAAGAGTAATATTTATAATATTAATAATAACATTAAACTTGCTTGACCCAAGTTTAAGTGGGTTTGGCTGCAATACCAGATCCAATAGCATTGGATGTAGGTCTGACTGTAAAGTCGTGTCATAAAAGTGTGATAATTAAATAGATTAATTAAAAAGAAAAAAACAAAGAAAAAAAACCAGCAGAAAGAAAAAAAAAAAATAATGAGAAAAAAGAAAAAAAATCTGAATCAATTGGGTTAACTCGCCAAATCAGGTTAAGTCGTCAAACCTGGGATTCGTGTCATGAAAGTGTGATAACTAAATAGAAAAAAGATTTAAACTAAATTTTTTTAAAAAAAGATTAATTAAAAAGGAAAAAGCAAAGAGAAAAATACCTACAGGAAGGAAAAAACTAATGAAGAAAAAGAAAAAAAATCTGAATCAACTGGGTTAAACCATCAAACCTAGGATCCGTGTCATGAAAACCTGATAATTAAACAGAAAAAAATTAATATTAAAAAACTATAGAAAAAAAAATAAACTAAAGGCATAAACTTTTTCACTGTGGATTGCACCGTGCTATTCAAAGTAAAAGGCTTAAAAAGGAAAAAAAAAAAAACAAAGGCATACGTCACAAGTTAATTTTTTTTTATTGCATAAAAAATATCAAAAAATGTTAAGATCTAAGAGTGTTAGGTCTTTCTGCAAAGATATACTCAAAAGCCTTGGGTCTAGCTGCAACACTTGACTTAAGAATACTATTTATAATATTAATAATAATATTAAACTTACATGACTTAAGTTTAAGTGAGTCTGACTGCAATACCAGACCCTAAAGCATTGGATATGAGTCTGGCTATAAGGTCGTGTCATAAAAGTGTGATAATTAAATAGATTAATTAAAAAGAAAAAAACAAAGGGAAAAAAACTAATAAAGAAAAAGAAAAAAATCTGAATTAATTGGGTTAACTCTTCAAACCAGGTTAACCCGTCAAACTTGAGATTCGCGTCATGAAAGTTTGATAACTAAATAAAAAAACAATTAACGGGTTTACCTAAAATTAACTGGGTTAACCCGTCAAACCAAGTTAACCCATCAAGTCCGGGATACGTGTTATGAAAGTCTGATAATTAAATATAAAGAAATTTAACATTAACAAACTAAACTAAATAAAAAAAATTAATTAAAAAGAAAAAAAATCCGGGTTAACTCGTCAAACCAGACTAACCCATAAAACCTGGGATCAAACAAAAAAATTCATTAAAAAAAATAAAATAAAAAACAATTTTTTAGTATATAATATAATATAATATAATATAATAATAATTATAATTATAATATAATATATTAAATATGAGAAAGTGAAAGGCCTGGGAAAGCTACGGTAGTTTTTCCACACCTTTTAGAGTATTACTTAATATATATATTTTTTTAACTTCTTCTTATCATGTTGTAATTTAAATCATATATTTGTTCTAGAAGATTTATTTTATAATCTTGAAATTTAATCATGACCCCATTTATATTTTTTATGCAATTCTTTAAGGAATAATAAAAGGATAATCATAATTATTTTTTTACAGGATTTTGATGCTATAATTTTTTTAACAACAGGGTTTTTTTTTTTATTATTTGTCTTGTGTATCATTGTATGTATACTCTAAATAAGAATAATTCTATTTATCATCTCAATTTAACCTTTAAAAATGTGCTCATTAAAAAATAAAAATTTACCTCGATTTTAATGTCTTTTCTTCGTTATTTTTTTTTTTAATAACAATACCTT
>Ga0307509_10007099_pt1 | contig 14778 bp, 13 predicted proteins | sample 10_EM_MG_FD_202245 | JGI IMG/M metagenome (GOLD analysis project Ga0307509, IMG submission 202245) | Populus trichocarpa ectomycorrhiza microbial communities from riparian zone in the Pacific Northwest, United States - 10_EM | ecosystem: Host-associated > Plants > Roots > Unclassified | place... | reverse complement strand
AGCGCGTGCCGAGCCGGTCATCGAGCCGCGCCGCATCGGCATCGGTCGAGGTGCCAGCTGCCAGGCCTTGCGCGCCGTCGAGGATGCGCTGCGCGCCCGTGAACCCGTCCTGCGCCAGATAAGCGGCCGTCAGCCCGGCACCGGCGGCGTGGGCGGTGTGCAGTTGCTTGGAGTCGGCGGCGTCGCGCAAGAACTCCCACAGCCCGGCCGACTGCGTGCCGGCCGAGCCGAAGGCGTGGCGCATCTGCGCGGCCGTGAGGTTCAGCAAGCGGCCCGCCGCCGCGGCGGCTGCGAAGGTGCCCGCGGTGCCGGTGGTGTGGAAGATGCGGTAGTGCGAGCGCCCGAGAAACTCGCCGACGCGGATGCCGACCTCGTAGCCGGCGACGCAGGCCGCGAGCAGCTCGCGGCCCGACGCGCCAATCGCTTGCGCGACCGCCAGGGCGGCAGGGAACACCACCGTCGCCGGGTGGAACACCGAGCCGTTGTGCACGTCGTCCTGCTCGGCGACATGCGAGGCGGCGGCGTTCGCGATCGCCGCGACCAGCGGGCTGCTGCCGCGGCGGTGGATCAGGATCTCGCTCGGCCCGTCGGTCGGCCCCATCGTCTCGATGAAGCGCGCGATCGTCTCGACCGGCCGCGCGCCCTTGCCGGCCAGCGCCGACGCGAACCAGTCGAGGAACAGGTCTTCGGCACGGCGCAGCACCGGCTCGGGGATGGCTTCGAACGCGAGGCCGGCCGCGAAATCGGCCAGGGCCTGGGTCGGGTCGCTGTCGCTGGTCTTCATCGGGGTCACGAGGTCTCCTTCAAATCGCCGCGTCGGCGCGCAGTTGCTCGATCTCGCCCGCCGCGAAGCCGAGTTCGGCGAGCACCGCCGCCGTGTGCTCGCCGAGCGCCGGCACCGGGTCCATGCGCGCCTCGAAGCTCTCGGGCATGCCGGGCGGCAGCAGCGCCGGCATCGCCCCGCCGGGTGTGGCGACGCTGACCCAGCGCTCGCGCGCTTTCAGCTGCGGATGGGCCCAGACATCGCGCATCGTGTTGACGCGCGCGTTCGCGATCTGCGCGTCTTCGAGGCGCGCGACCACGTCGTCGGCGGTCAGGCCTGCGAAGGTCTCGGTGATGATCTTCAGCAAGGCCGGCCCGGCGGCGACACGCTTGGCGTTCGCGTTGAAGCGCGCGTCGGTCGCGAGCTCGGGGCGGCGCAGCACCTTGGCACAGAAGGCCTGCCACTCGCGCTCGTTCTGCAGACCCAGCATCACGGTGCGGCCGTCGCCCGCGGTGAACGGGCCGTAGGGACAGATGGTCGCGTGCGAGGCGCCGGCGCGCGGCGGCGGCTCGGCGCCGTCGAAGGCGTAGTACAGCGGGTAGCTCATCCATTCGGCCATGCTCTCGAGCATCGACACGTCGATGCGGCAGCCCTGGCTGGTCTTGCCGCGCTGGATCAGCGCCGCCATGATGTTGGTGTAGGCATACATGCCCGCGGCGATGTCGGCGATCGAGCAGCCCGCCTTCGCCGGCTCGTCGGGCGAGCCGGTGATCGACAGGAAGCCGGCCTCGCTCTGGATCAGCAGGTCGTAGGCCTTCTTGTCGCGGTAGGGCCCGGGGCGGGCCGGGTCGTCGCCGTAGCCGGAGATGTCGCAGACGATGAGCCGCGGGTGCGCCTCGTGCAGCGCCTCGAACGACAAGCCCAGGCGCGCCGCCGCGCCGGGCGCCAAGTTTTGCACCAGCACGTCGGCGTCTTTCAGCAGCCGCGCCAGCACCTCGCCCGCCTGCGCGTGCTTCAGGTCCAGCGTCAGGCTTTCCTTCGACCGGTTCGTCCAGACGAAGTGCGAGGCCTGGCCGTGCACGCGCGTGTCGTAGGCGCGGGCGAAGTCGCCGACGCCGGGGCGTTCGACCTTGATGACTCTCGCGCCGAGATCGGCGAGTTGCCGGGTGCAGAACGGCGCGGCAATCGCGTGTTCCAGCGTGACGACGGTGATGCCTTCCAATGGCCGCATCAGAAGCTCCTGGGCAGCCCGAGCACATGCTCGGCCACGTACGACAGGATCAGGTTGGTCGAGATCGGCGCGACCTGGTACAGCCGCGTCTCGCGGAACTTGCGCTCGACGTCGTATTCGTTCGCGAAGCCGAAGCCGCCGTGGAACTGGATGCAGGCGTTGGCCGCCTCCCAGCTCGCCTTGGCCGCGAGGTACTTGGCCATGTTGGCCTGCGCGCCGCAGGGCTCGCGCGCGTCGAACAGCCGACAGGCCTCCCAGCGCATCAGGTCCGCGGCCTCGACCTCGATGTGCGCTTCGGCGATCGGGAACTGCACGCCCTGGTTCTGTCCGATGGGCCGGCCGAAGACCACGCGCTCGCCGACATATTTGCTCACGCGGTCGATGAACCAGTGGCCGTCGCCGATGCACTCGGCAGCGATCAGCGTGCGCTCGGCGTTCAGCCCGTCGAGGATGTACTTGAAGCCCTGGCCTTCGAGGCCGATCAGGTTCTCGGCCGGGATCTCCAGGTTCTCGAAGAACAGCTCGTTGGTCTCGTGGTTGACCATGTTGGGAATGGGCCGCACCGTCATGCCGCTCTGCTCGGCCTGGCGCAGGTCGACCATGAAAATGGACATGCCTTCGCTCTTCTTCTTGACGTCGGCCAGCGGCGTCGTGCGTGCGAGCAGGATCATCCAGTCGGAGTGCTGCACGCGCGAGATCCAGACCTTCTGGCCATTGACCACGTAGCGGTCGCCGCTCGGGCTCTTGACCGCGGTGGTCTTGATCTTGGTCGTGTCGGTGCCGGTGCTCGGCTCGGTCACGCCCATCGATTGCAGCCGCCATTCGCCGCTCGCGATCTTGGGCAGGTAGAACTGCTTCTGCGCGTCACTGCCATGACGCAGGAGCGTGCCCATGTTGTACATCTGGCCGTGGCAGGCGCCGGCGTTGCCGCCGCTGCGGTTGATCTCCTCCATCACGACCGTCGCCTCGCTCAGACCGAGGCCCGAGCCGCCGTAGTCGCTCGGGATCATCGCGGCGAGCCAGCCGGCCTTCGTGAGTGCGTCGACAAAGGCCTCGGGGTAGCCGCGGGCCGCGTCGATTTGGCGGTGGTACGCATCGGGGAACTCGGCGCACAGCGCGCGCACCGCGTCGCGGATGTCCTGGTGGCGATCGGTCGTGGTCTTCTGCATCTCGTCTCTCTCGGTCAGGCCGTCACGGCCCGCGCGCTCATCGCGAGTTGGCCAAGGTGGTTGCGCGCCCACAGCGCGAAGCTGCCATCGGGTTCGCGCTTGCCGCACAGCGTGAACGGGTCAGTGTCGAACAGCGGGCTCGCGGCCTTGAAATCGAACTGCTTCAGTTCGATGCCGGGCCTCTCGCGCCGCAGCAGGTCGACCAGCAGCGTCGCGATCAGCGGGCCGTGCACGATCAGGCCGGGGTAGCCTTCGACCTCGGTCACGTAGGGGCGGTCGTAGTGGATGCGGTGGCCGTTGAAGGTCAGCGCCGAGTAGCGAAACAGCAGCACCGGGTCGGGCACGAGCGCGCGGCTGAACTGCGCGTCGGTCGGCGCGAGCGCCGCGGCCGGTGGCACGGCATCGGCCGCCGGGTGGTCGCGGTAGACGATGTCGTGCTCTTCGCGTATCGCGACACCTTGGGCGCTACTGATCTCGTGCGCGACGGTGACGAACACCAGCGCGCCGCTGCGGCCCTGCTTCGCGTCGACGCTCGCGATCGTCGAACGCCGCGTGACCGCTTCGCCGACGCGCAGTGGGTGCGCGAAGCTCAGCCGCCCGCCCGCCCACATGCGCCTGGGCAACGGCACCGGCGGCAGAAAGCCGCCACGCTGGGCATGCCCGTCGGCGCCGATCTCGCGCTGCGGCGCCTGCGGCAAAAAGTACAGCCAGTGCGCGAGCGGCGGCAGCGCGGTGCCGGTTGCCGGCACCGGGTCGTCGATACGGTCCAGCGTGGCGATCAGTCCGGCCAGCGGCGCGGCGGTGACGGTGTCGTCGCGCTGCTCGTGGCGGCCGACCCAGTCGCGCAGGTGGTCCAGGGGCGTGGAGGTCGTGTTCATGGCCTGAGCTTGCGTCATCGCGCGCGCCACCGCAATTTGCGATTCGCGAACAGCCCGTTCCATGCGCGTTAACCCGGGCCTTCGCCGCGGGTTAACGGGGTCTTACGGATTCGCCAATTGTCGAGGCGGTGCGGCGGGCGCACAGTTGCCGGCCAGCCCATTCGATCCTCGGAGACACCACCCATGCACCGGACACCCGTTCCGTCACCGACGCGCCGCGCCCTGGTCGCTGCGGCCGGCCTCGCCACCCTCGTGCCGCTCGCCGACGCACAGGCGCCCATCGTCATCAAGTTCAGCCACGTGGTCGCGCCCGACACGCCCAAGGGCAAGGGCGCCGATCGCTTCAAGCAACTCGCCGAAGAACGGACCAAGGGCCGCGTCAAGGTCGAGGTCTACCCGAACAGCCAGCTCTACAAGGACAAGGAAGAACTCGAGGCCTTGCAGCTCGGCTCGGTGCAGATGCTGGCGCCGTCGCTGGCCAAGTTCGGCCCGCTGGGCGCGAAGGAATTCGAGGTCTTCGACCTGCCCTTCATGTTCAGCGACACGCCGTCGTTTCGCGCGGTGACCGAAGGGCCGGTCGGCAAGGCCTTGCTCGCCAAGCTGGAGCCCAAGGGCATCAAGGGCCTCGCGTACTGGGACAACGGCTTCGACATCATGACGGCGAACCGCCCGCTGCACCATGTGGCCGACCTGAAGGGCCTGAAGCTGCGCATCCAGTCGAGCAAGGTGCTGGACGCCAACATGCGCTCGCTCGGCGCGATCCCACAGGTGATGGCCTTCTCGGAGCTGTACCAGGCCCTGCAGTCGGGCGTGGTCGACGGCTGCGAGAACACGCCGTCCAACGTCTACACGCAAAAGCTGTTCGAGGTGCAGAAGGACGTGACCATCTCCAACCACGGCCACATCGCCTACGCGGTGGTCGTGAACAAGAAGTTCTGGGACGCGCTGCCGGCCGACATCCGCACCACGCTCGAAAGCGCGATGAAGGACGCCACGACCTACGCCAACGCGATCGCCGACACCGAGAACATCGACGCCCTCGACAAGATCAAGGCCAGCGGCAAGAGCACGGTCTACAAGCTGACGCCGGCCGAAACGAACGAGTGGAAGAAGGCGATGTTCGTCGTCCACAAGGACATGGAAGCCCGCGTCGGCAAGGACACCCTCCTGGCGGTGCAGAAGGCCGCCGGGTTCGTCGCACCCAAGTAGGCGGCGCACGCCGCGCGACGACGCTTCGCCGCGATTCCAACGCTTCCTGCAGCCCGCCGAGGCGGGCACGGATCATGCTGTGCACTTGCTTGTATACCAACAAGAGCACCAAGACGCAGCATGGACTTCGCCGTCACTTCCCTGCTCACGCTGGCCGACTGGCACCGTGCGTACCGCGACGGGGCGTCGCCGCGCGCCCTGTTGACCGCACTGGCCGAGCGCCTGGCCGCCGAGAGCCCGCCCGAGGCCTGGATCACGCGCACCGGCGCTGACACGCTGTCGGCCCAGATCGGTGCGCTCGAAGCGCAGCTGGCTTACCACCCCGACCGCGCCGCCGCCCTGAAGGCGATGCCGCTCTTCGGCGTGCCCTTCGCCGTGAAGGACAACATCGACGTGCGGGGCTTGCCGACGACCGGCGCCTGCCCCGCGTTCGAGCGCACGGTGTCGGCGCACGCCACGTCGGTGGCGCGCCTCGTCGAGGCCGGCGCGGTGTGCCTGGGCAAGACGAATCTCGACCAGTTCGCCACCGGCCTGGTCGGCGCGCGCTCGCCCTATGGCCGACCGAGCAGCACCTTCGATGCCGCGCGCGTCAGCGGCGGGTCGAGTTCGGGCTCGGCCGTCGTCGTCGCGCGGGGCGACGTGGCCTTCGCGCTCGGCACCGACACCGCCGGCTCGGGCCGCGTGCCGGCCGGCTTCAACAACCTCGTCGGGCTCAAACCGACGCCGGGCCGCGTCAGCTGCGCCGGCGTGCTGCCGGCCTGCCGCAGCATCGACTGCGTCTCGGTGCTCGCGCTGACGGTCGCCGACGCGGCCCAGGTGCTGGCCGTGATGGAAGGGCCGGACCCGGCCGACGCCTACAGCGCCTTCGTCGCCGGGCCGGCGCGGTTCGGTGCGGGCGCGCTGCGCGTGGGCATTCCGCGCGCACCCGTGTTCGGTGGCGATGCGGGCTACGCAGCCGCCTTCGACCGGGCCGTCGCGCAGCTCGAAGCGCTGGGCCACCGCGCCGTGCCGGTCGACTTCGCGCCGCTGCACGCGGTCGCCGAGCTGCTGTATGGCGGCCCGTGGGTGGCCGAGCGGCATGCGGTCGCGCAGCCGCTGATGGACCGCGACCCGACCGCGCTCGACGCGACCGTGTTCAAGGTGATAGCCCGCGCGCACGAGTTCAGCGCCACCGACGCCTTCCGCGCGCAGTACGTGTTGCGCGACGCGCAGCGCGACACCGCCGCGCTGTGGCAAGAGGTCGACCTGCTGATGGTGCCGACCGCGCCGGCGCACCCGACCCACGCCGACATCGATGCCGACCCGCTGGGCGCGAATGCGCTGCTCGGCACCTACACCAACTTCGTCAACCTCTTGGGCTGGAGCGCGCTCGCGCTGCCGGCCGGGTTCGCCGACCGCGGCCTGCCGTTCGGCGTGACCTTCATCGCGCCGGGCGCGGCCGACGCGGCGCTCGCGCACTTCGGCCGCACCTGGGAAGCCGCGGTGCAGCTGCCGCTGGGCGCGACCGGCCGGCCCTACGCACCGACGCCCGTCGCCGGCTGGCCCGCGACCACCGCGACGCTGCCGATCGCCGTCGTTGGCGCCCACCTCTCGGGCCTGCCCTTGAACGGCCAACTCACCGAGCGCGGCGCAACGCTGCGCGAAGCGACGACGACCGCGCCGCACTACCGATTGTTCGCGCTGCCGAACACGACGCCGCCCAAGCCAGGGCTGCTGCGCGTGGCCGATGCCGGCGCCGCGATCGCGGTCGAAGTCTGGGACCTGCCGATCACCGCGGTGGGTTCGTTCCTTGCATTGATCCCGCCACCGCTGGGCTTGGGCTCGCTCGAACTCGCCGACGGCCGCCACGTGCACGGCTTCGTCTGCGAAGCGCACGCGCTGGCCGGCGCGCGCGACGTCACCGCGTTCGGCGGCTGGCGCGCGTTTCTGAGCGGCGGCGCGTCGACCTGATCTGTTTCATCTCTATCGAGGATCTGCCATGGACATGGACACACCCGACAAGTCACGCCGCCAACTGCTCACCGGCGTCGCCGTCGGCGCCGCGCTGGCCAGCATCGGCGCGCCAAGGTTCGCACGCGCCCAGGCCACGAAACTGCGCATCGGCTACTGGCCGGTGGCGGCCGGGCTGCCCTTCTTCGCCGCGGTCGAGAAGGGCTACTTCAAGGAGGCCGGGATCGACGTCGAGCCGCTCAAATTCGCCGGCGCGCAGCAGGTGATGGAGGCGATGCTCTCGGGCCGCAGCGACGGTAGCGCCAATGGCACGGGCTCGGCGAATCTCGCGATCGGCGAGATCGCGCAGCCAGGGCTGTTCAAGATCTTCGCGACCAACCCGAGCAACGCGAAGCACGTGCTCGAAGAGTTCCTCGTGCCCAAGGACAGCCCGGTCAAGAACTTCGCCGACCTGAAGGGCAAGCGCGTCGCGTCCGGCCCCGGCATCCAGAACGTGACGCTGGCCAAGACCATGCTGGAGCGCGCGGGCGCCGGCGCGATCGCCGTCACCGAGCTGCCGATCGGCCAGCACGTCGCAGCGCTCGCGGCCGGCCAGGTCGATGCGGTCTACACGCTCGAACCCACCGGCACGGTCGGCCGTTTGAACGGCACGACGCGCGTGCTCGAGGCCGGCGTGGTCGCGCACTACATCCTCGGCGACCCGATGGCGCCCTGGCATGGCGGTGCGGCCAGCCTGACGACCGAGTTCATCAAGAAGTACCCGGCCGAGACCAAGAAGTACATCGCCGCCTACGCGCGCGGCATCGAGCTGGTGCGCACCCAGCCCGACGAGGCGCGCAAGTTCATGAAGGGCTACACCGCGATCGAAGGGCCGCTGGCCAACGAGGTGCCGCTGGCGTCGTACATGCTCTACAACGAGTTCAAGACCAGCGACGTCGCGTACTTCCAGAAGTTCTACGACCTGTTCTCGGACAAGGGCATCTTCGAGAAGAAGGTCGTCGTCGAACCGCTGATCTTCAAGGGCTGACAAGGAGCGCGACCATGGCCGACACCTCCACCACCGCCGCCACGGTCAAGCCGTGGTCCGCCGCCGGCGACGTCGCCCGCGCCGCGCCGCGCAAGGTCGACTGGAGCCGCTGGCTGCCCGCGCTCGGGCCCATCGTGCTGTTCGTGCTCTGGGACCTGGTGGTGCGCGCCGGCCTCATCAAGGTGATCCTGCTGCCCACGCCCTGGGCCACGCTGCAGGCGCTGTTCACCGGCCTGGCCGGCGGGCCGCTGCTGCTGGACTTCGGCATGACGGTGCTGCGCACGCTCGAGGCGTTCACGATCGCCGCCGTTGTCGGCGTGCCGCTGGGCGTGCTGCTGGGCAGCAACGAGAAGGCCTATCGCAGCGTCGAGTTTCTGATCGACTTCTTCCGCTCCACGCCGTCGAGCGCGCTGATCCCGCTGTTCCTGCTGATCTTCGGCGTGTCCGACATCAACAAGGTCGCGATCGCGGCCTTCGGCGCGTGGCTGATCGTGCTGTTCAACAGTGCCTACGGCGTCATCAACGCACGCAAGCAGCGCGTGATGGCAGCGCGCGTGATGGGTGCGTCGCGCTGGCAGATCTTCAAGGACGTGTTGATCTGGGAATCACTCCAGCCCACCTTCGTCGGGTTGCGGTCTGCGGTCTCGATGGCGCTGGTGATCGTGATCGTCGCCGAGATGTTCATCGGCTCCGACACCGGCCTGGGCCACCGCATCATCGACGCGCAGCAGGTGCTGAACGTGAAGAGCATGTACGCGGCGATCCTGGCGGCGGGCGCGCTGGGGTATGCGCTGAACATCTTGTTCCTGGTCATGGAACGGAAGATCGTGCATTGGAGTGGGCGGTGAGGTCGGAGCGGGATCAGGCATGGCCGAAGCAGCCCGATCCTCCCGACGGTTGCTTCGCCGCGGACACGGGGTGGCTGACGGAGCGAAGTAAAGGAGGAGGCTCGGCCGAAGGCCGAGACGGGGGACATGAGCGCAGTCAGCCACCCCGTGTCCGTGGCGCGCGCCAACCTTCAAGGAGAACCTGACATGTCGACCGTCCTCAACGCCCCCGTCGTCGCCGACGTGCCGGTGCGTCCGTTCGAACCCGGCCCGGCCGGCACCCACATCACGATCCGCGGGTTGACGAAGTACTTCGCCGGTTGGCCGCTGTACGAGAACTTCGACCTCGACATCCCCAAGCACAAGATCGTCTCGGTGTTCGGGCCGAATGGCTGTGGCAAGTCGACGCTGATCAACATGATCGCCGGGCTGATTCCGATCGACTCGGGCCAGATCCTGTTCGACGGCAAGAGCCTCAAGGAAACCAAGATCGGCTACGTGTTCCAGAACTACCGCGAAGCGATGTTCCCGTGGATGCGCACCATCGACAACATCGCCTACCCGCTCAAGCTCGAAGGCCGCAGCAAGGCCGAGGTCGACCGGCGCATGGCCGAGCTGGTCGCGTCGTTCGACGTCAAGTTCGACCTGAACCGCTTCCCGTACGAGCTGTCGGGCGGGCAGCAGCAGACCGCGTCCATCATGCGCGCGCTGGCGCCGGGGCCGGAGGTGCTGTTCCTCGACGAGCCGTTCTCGGCCCTCGATTTCGAGATGACCCTCTTCATCCGCGAGAAGCTGCAGGAGGTCTTCATGCAGACCGGCACGACCATGTTGCTGGTGTCGCACGACCTCGAAGAAGCGGTCTACCTGGCCGACGAAGTGCTCTTGCTGACCAAGCGCCCGACCAGGGTGGCCGAAATCTTGCAGTACAACGATGCGCGCCCGCGCACCGTGGCGACGCTGTCCGAGCCCAGCTTCATCGCTGCGAAGAAGCTCAGCCTTGAAATCTTCCAGCGCGAGGTGCGGCGCTGACGACAGGAACCTTTAATGACGCCGGGAGAGATAGAAGCCTACGTGGATGCGGCGGCCGCCGCGCTGAAGCTGCCTCTCTCCTCCCAGCACCGGCCCGGCGTGCTGCAATATTTTGCATTGGCGGCCGGCATGGCCGAACTCGTCGGTGCGCACCCGCTGACGGTCGCCGACGAACCCGCCGAGGCCTTCGTGCCGATCTCGCCCACTCCTGCAGGCCGCGGCGCATGACGGCACGACAACTCTTGCTGCGCGACGCGGCCGAGATCGCCGCCGCGGTGCGCGAGGGCCAGGTCAGCGTGACCTCGCTGACACACGCCAGCCTGGAACGCATCTCCGACACCGAGCCCCGCGTCAACGCCTTCACCGACGTGACGGTGCAGCGTGCGCTCGGCGCCGCCGCCGCGCTCGATGCGCGCCTCGCGGTCGGCGACACCACGGCGCGCGCGCTGCCGCTGCTGGGCGTGCCGTTCGCGGTGAAGAACCTCTTCGACGTGGCCGGGCTGACGACACTGGCCGGCTCCAAGGTCGAGCGCGGCCGCCCCGCGGCGAGCTCCGACGGCCCGCTCGTCAAGCGCATGACGGCGGCCGGCGCGGTGCTGGTCGGCGCGCTCAACATGGACGAATACGCCTACGGCTTCACGACCGAGAACACGCACGAAGGGCCGACGCACAACCCGCACGACCTGACGCGCGTCGCCGGCGGCTCGTCCGGCGGCTCGGCCGCGGCGGTCGCGGCCGGCCAGGTGCCGATCACCCTGGGCTCCGACACCAACGGCTCGATCCGCGTGCCATCGTCGCTGTGCGGCGTGTTCGGGCTGAAGCCGACCTATGGCCGGTTGCCGCGCAACGGCAGCTACCCCTTTGTCGCCAGCCTCGACCACCTCGGCCCGTTCGCCCGCAGCGCGCGCGACCTGGCATTGAGCTTCGACGTGCTGCAAGGCTTCGATGCGCACGACGCGGCCTGCGTCGACCGGCCGGTCGAACCCACGGCGAACCTGTTGGACCTGGGCGCGCAAGGCTTGCGCATCGCGACATTGGGCGGCTACTTCGACGCGCACGCCGATACGGACGCGCGCGCCGCCGTCGCGCGCGTCGCCTCGGCGCTGGGCGCAGCGCGTACGGTCGAGTTGCCCGAGGTCGCGCGGGCCCGCGCCGCCGCCTTTCTGATCAGCAACGCCGAAGGCGGCGCGCTCCACCTGCCCGACCTGCGCACGCGCGCGGACGACTTCGAGCCGTTGTCGCGCGATCGCTTTCTCGCCGGCGCGCTGCTGCCGGCGGCCTGGGTGGCACAGGCGCAGCGTGTGCGGCGCTGGTTCGCGCTGCGCGCGGCCGAGCTGTTCCGCGACGTCGACGTGCTGATCGCAGCCGCCACGCCCTGCGTCGCGCCGACCATCGGCACCGAGTGGATAGAGATCAACGGCCAGCGCCTGCCGGCCCGGCCCAGCCTGGGGCTGTTGACGCAACCGATCTCGTGCATCGGCCTGCCGGTGTGCGCGGTGCCGGTGTGGGGCTGCCACGCGGCGCTGCCGATCGGCGTGCAGGTGATCGCCGCGCCCTGGCGCGAAGACCTGGTGCTGCGCGTCGCCCACGAACTGCAACGGCTCGGCGTCGCCACCGCGCCGGTCGCCCCCTTGTGATGATGGACATCAACCTGCCCGAGGTGCTGGCCGAAGTCACGGCCGTGTTCGCGCGTTACGAAGACGCGCTGGTGAACAACCTGGTCGAGGTGCTCGACGAACTGTTCTGGAACGCGCCGACGACGATACGTTACGGCGCCGGCGAGAACCTGATCGGCTATGCCGCGATCCAGGCGTTTCGCGCGGCGCGGCCGGCGACCGGCCTGGCGCGCCACCTGTCCAACACCGTGATCACGACCTACGGATGGGACTTCGCCACCGCGATGACCGAGTTCCAGCGCGATGGCAGCACCCGCATCGGTCGACAGAGCCAGACCTGGGTGCGCATGCCCGAAGGCTGGCGCGTGGTCGCGGCCCACGTCAGCCTGATCGATGGTTGAGCGCCTAAGATCGCATCAATGACCAAGACGACACTGCTGCCCACCGCGCGGACCAACCTGGCCGAACAGGTCTATGCCACGCTGAAGGCGCAAATCCACGACTTCGAGCTCGTCGCCGGCGACCGCTTCTCCGAGGCCGAGCTCGGCAGCCGCCTGGGCGTGAGCCGCACGCCGGTGCGCGAGGCCTTGTTCCGCCTGCGCAACGAGGGCTTTCTCGATGTCGAGGCCAAGCTCGGCTGGTTCGTCAAGCCGATCGACTTCGCCAAGCTCGAACAACTCTACGACCTGCGCATCGTGCTCGAGATCGCCAGCGTGCTGCGCCTGTGCGCGCGCACCGAAGAGCCGCCCGAGCTCGATGCGCTGAAGGACATCTGGCTCGTCCCTGTCGCCGAGCGACTCACCGACGCGCGACAGGTCGGTGCGAACGACGAGGAGTTTCACGCCACCTTGGTGCGCGCCGCCGGCAACGACGAGATGGCGCGCGTGCACTGGGACGTCACCGAGCGCATCCGCATCATCCGGCGCCTCGACTTCACGCGGCCGGACCGCATCGAGGCCACCTACGCCGAGCACGCGAAGATCCTGCGCGCGGTGATCCAGCGCAAGCCCGACCAGGCCCAGCTGCTGCTGAAGAGCCACATCGATCAGAGCAAGGCCGAGGTCCGCAAGATCACGCTGCACACGCTGCACGAAGCGCGCCGCCACTTGGCCGGCTAGCCTGATCGACCGCGACCCGCAGGCACGGGTTTTGCTGCATTCCAACTGGTATACCACTGCGTGCACCAAAGTGCGACGCGGCCCCAAACCACGCGGAGAAACTTCATGACGAATCCTCTCGATGCCTCACGCCGCCGCTCGCTGGCTCAGTTGTCGGCCTTGTCGCTCGCCACACTGTCGCCCTGGGCGCTGCGCCATGCCGCGGCCCAGACGCCGCTCACCGTGGGCGTGATCTACGTCGGCCCGCGCGACGACTTCGGCTACAACCAGGCGCAGGCCGCGGCCGCCGCCGAGATGAAGAAGCTGCCCGGCGTCAAGGTCGTCGAGGAAGAGAACGTGCCCGAGACCGCGGCCGTCACGAAGACCATGACCGGCATGGTCAAGCAGGACGGCGCGAAGCTGCTGTTCCCGACCTCCTTCGGCTACTTCGACCCCTACATGCTGGCACTCGCCGCGAAGGAGACCGACGTGCGCTTCTCGCACTGCGGCGGCATGTGGACCGAGGGCAAGCACCCGAAGAACACCGGCAGCTATTTCGGCTACATCGACGAGTGCCAGTACCTGAACGGCGTGATCGCCGGTCACATGAGCAAGAGCAAAAAGATCGGCTTCGTCGCGGCCAAGCCGATCCCGCAGGTGCTGCGCAACATCAATGCGTTCACGATGGGCGCTCGCTCGGTCGACCCGAAGATCACCACCACCGTGATCTTCACCGGCGAGTGGTCGATGCCGGTCAAAGAAGCCGAAGCGACGAACAGCCTCGCCGACCAGGGCGTCGACGTGTTCACCATGCACGTCGACAGCCCCAAGGTGATCGTCGAGACCGCTGCGAAGCGCGGCAAGATGGTCTGCGGCTACCACGTCAGCCAGGCCAAGCTCGCACCCGCCGCCTACCTGACCGGCGCCGAGTGGAACTGGAACACCGCGTACAAGACCATCATCGACGCGGCGCAGGCCGGCAAGCCGCACCCGAACTTCCTGCGCGGCGGCCTGAAGGAAGGCTACGTGAAGATGTCGCCCTACGGCGCGATGGTGCCCGACGCCGCGAAGAAGATGGCCGACGACATCAAGGCCAAGATGACGGCCGGCAGCTTCGACATCTTCGCCGGCGGCCTGAAGAGCAACAAGGGCGCGGTCGTGGTGCCGAAGACGCTGAAGCAGACCGACCCCGAGCTCGAGAAGATGAACTACCTCGTCGAAGGCGTGATCGGCTCCGTCTAGCCTCGACAACCAGCGAAGTCCGCGATGCGCCAGACCCTCGACGATGTGCTGTTGCCGGTCGCGGCGATGCTCGCGGCCTTGCTGCTGTTCGGCCTGTTCGTGTGGCTGGGCGGCGCCAGCCCGATCGCCACCTGGACGCTGCTGTTCAAGGGTGCGTTCGGCGACTGGTTCTCGTGGCAGAACACGCTGACGCGCGCCGCGCCGCTGATGCTGACGGCGATGTGCGTCGCGCTGCCGGCCCGCGCCGGCTTGGTCATCATCGGCGGCGAGGGCGCGCTGGTGCTGGGCGGGTTGGCCGCGGCCGGCGTTCCCTATTTGATGCCGTTGCCGGGCAACGTGATCGGCACGACGATGCTGTGCATCGCCGGCTTCGCGATCGGCGCCGCTTGGATCGCGCTGGCCGGTGCACTGCGCCAGTACCGCGGCGTCAACGAGACCATCTCGAGCCTGCTGCTCGCGTACACCGCCATCGCGATCTTCAAGCAGCTCGTCGAAGGCCCGATGCGCGACCCCGCGACGCTGAACAAGCCGTCGACGCGCACGCTGTCGGACGCACTGCAGATCGGCGGCATCGCCGGCTCCGACGTGCACTGGGGCTTCGTGATCGGCGTCGTCGCCTGCCTCGCGCTGGGCGTGTGGCTGTCGCTCACCGCGCGCGGCTTCTCGGTGCGCGTGGTCGGCGGCAACCCGCGCACCGCGCAGCTCGTCGGGCTGCCGGCAAGCAAGCTGATCCTGCTCGC
>Ga0307509_10007098_pt1 | contig 14779 bp, 21 predicted proteins | sample 10_EM_MG_FD_202245 | JGI IMG/M metagenome (GOLD analysis project Ga0307509, IMG submission 202245) | Populus trichocarpa ectomycorrhiza microbial communities from riparian zone in the Pacific Northwest, United States - 10_EM | ecosystem: Host-associated > Plants > Roots > Unclassified | place... | reverse complement strand
GAATTGGGGTCGGGATGGGCGGAATTGGGATGGTGTCAAACGATCCAACTCGATGGGTCTCGTCTCTCTCCAACACTCAGTCTCCTGGACGGAATTGTTACTCTTCCTCGTGTTACCAGAAGCAAATCCGAAGTTCGAGGTCCGCTTTCCCCTTCTTCTGCATTTTTTCCCTTCTTAACACCCCCGCAATACAGAATTCTCAGATCCCATCTGCATGCAGGCAACTCCAACCACACCTCCTCTTGGAGCCCCAATCTCGTCCCATCTACTTTGACCTCCGGAATGACTCATTCCTACCCGGGCACATCCACTTCGTCGACCTCAACCGACCCCACAACGGTATCGGTCTCGCCCAGCTTACTTGCCAACCCGCTCGAACGTCTTATGCATCTCACATCCTCGCTTGCCCTGGTACATCGACATCCAACAAGTCCATCCCAACGGTGTTACCTTCCATGACGTCTGTCAACAGATGCACGACTAGCCCCACATGCAAACCCAGGACAAACATTTCTTCAACGAAGAGCTCAATCGTTCCCATCTCACCAATGCGTTTAACTCCCGGGTCGGCAGCAGTCCGCCGCTGTACGCCGCTGGGACCTTGCGGGTGGGTTTTTTGGGTCACAAGTGTGTGTTTGAAGGGTTGGTGAAGGGTGCGCGTGGAGTGTGGGATGAAGATGACGAGACCAGAGCCTTGAGGTACTTTTTTGATTTCTTTTTTTTTCTTTTTATCTCACCTTTTTATTTTTTTGGGGGTGTAGATATACGATGGTTATTCCTGGTGCTCTTAACTCGCTCCTCGTTTTGCAATCCCATCTTGCGTCTGTCCATCCCGCGTCTTCCCATATTCTCTGAAGCTCCGGCTCGCACTCGCACAATTGGAATCGACAGACGAAGAAGGGTTGTCCCTTTCTCAACACGAGTTTGGACCGCAATGGCGCAGGAACTCGACCAAGATGTCTAGCCGCTGCTGTCAAGTTTGAGGCGGCCAGGGTCTATCTCGATGACTAGGAGTCGGCAAAGCGATGAAAGCTGCTGCTCCAGGGGGTTATCAAGTGCGAAAGAGTATATCCCGAGAACAAGGCGCACCATGAGCTTTATCTTTCCTGTTCAGCCTTCTCTTTCGTCCCGCCAATATTTCTATTAAGGAAGGACAATTTAGCTGAACTCGAGGCCGAAAATGGCGAGTTTGTTGTTGATTCAAGTGGGGACGGTGACCGTCGCTGATCAGGTTAGTTATAGATCCCCATCTTACGTAATTCTTTCCATACCCCTGGCAAGTATCTACCACACTACCTATGATCGAAACCGTGAACTTACCACAGCCTATAGATACGAGACAAGCTACAATGTGCCGCGCCCTCCCGCATCCCACGACCGAATTGAAAAGGGAAAAGTTATTCCCGCCCCCGTCGCCTTGGACTGTTGAACGGAGACAAAGCCGTCGACGGCCTCAATGGCGGCTACGACCGCAGTTATGTCAGTACCCCAGCCGTCACATCAATGATCCTGGTTACTTACCTCCCAGACTCGTTCTACCTAGCATCACACCCGTAGACACCATGCATTGGATGACGAAGCCTATGTGGTCGTTGTCGATTGAGGCCTCAGGATCGAGTCAGCTGGCGGCGATCGCGAGAGGCTTGGCCAAGTTGAGGTATGTTTCTACTTACCTCCGACTACGAGGGCTAACAATGCACGACCTCAACTCTTATATCGGGCGCATCATATAAACAGACTTACCTAGGCGTCCTGTTCATTGCGGATACCTGATGGGATCCACGAAAGGCGAAGGTGGTGAATAGCATGTACGTACATACCTCCATTCGAACTCACATTCGTCGTTTCGAGGCTAATTCATCATGGCTCAGGTTCCAGTTCACAGGTTAACGCAAAAGCACAGATACCTACTGCCAAATGGCACTCCTCCAAGTTGACAGGACCTTATGTAGGTAGATGATACAAGGTAATGGTGAGAATACATTGACTGCGCAAGGTCCGTCGCCGTCGTTAATGGAGGACTGCCCATAATAATATATTTGCTGGACAGGTTCGAGTTAGCTGACGGCGAATGTGAGAGGAAAGAGAACGAACAGTTAGGGCTGGTCGCCGAAGCGACAATGGTGTGGAGGTGTTCCAAGTTGCCCGCGGTGTCAGCCAAACCCGATGAGCTGCAAACCCAAATTCTTGGACCCCTAGTGCGTAGTTTATTCCTTTCCCTCCCTGTATGCACCGACTCTTTATTGCAGATCGTATAAATATCCTCATTGACATCTTGCGTGTACATTTCCTGGTTGCATGGAAGTTTGGATATGTAATATTGCAGCGCTCTATCTGTGGTCTCAGTAAGTTGTTCCCTTTGTCGGTGGGTCTCTGTCGATGGGTCTCTCTCGCTGATGCCAAATCCCACAGCTTTCGAGGACAGCGTTTGCGAGAGGTTCACAGTGGTGAGTTGCCGTTGTTGAGGAGTCCTGATACTTAGGAACTCACCGTTGTCGCACCCGGCCCCAGGAGCCATCGACTTTTCAACCACACCCCCGAGCTTTTCTCTGTCTGTGCCTGTTGGAAGCCTATCGAACGTGCCGCGGTTGCGACTGCTCTCCTCGCCGTTAATCTTCGTCATGGTTTTCCAGCAATTCGTCGCCATCCTAGCTGTCGTCTTCTAACCTGTTATTCCTGCCTTCCGACAGGTTCGTCAACGCAGAATTCCACAAACATACATCGTGAGTTGTTCATATCTCCGCCGCTGCCATGGTCGATACATTGTCGATGCTATTCTAGGGAATGCAGAGGGCTCCTTGTTAGTGGACGGTTGGCTATGGCATCATTGACTTACCCATCTCGTGTTCATCGTCAGTTTTTCAGGAATGTTCATCGCGGTCAAGACCACCACCTCTATCCCTCGCCGCCTCTCTTGCCGTTGCGTGGTGATATAAGCCCAAACTGTATCACATCGTCGTTGTGAGTATCATTCGGAGGGAGAGATCTTGTATTCAGGGAGGTGAGAGAGTAAACGACGCTCGTACCTGCCAAACTGAGCCTTCGGTACCTCAGATTGTTTAATGCTGCTGTTTGCGACAAAATTGAGGAGGGTATGCCCGAAGCATCGCGTTCAGTTCGCCTCACATGGGAAGTCGTCTAGGAGGTCCGCCAATTCGTGAATCATCGTATCATTATTTGACGCATTATCACAGGTAATGCTTAGGATCTATAAGATTGCGTGAGTTTGAAGTTTTGCAGTTCCTTAGTGGATGTTCTGATATCCCAAAATCATCAAGAATCTTCGCAAATGCCGCAGCAAGATCAAGCCCCGAGTGAGATTTCGAACCTTTAACACTATCGAGCAGTATGGTGTACCAGACCGTTGAATTTGAAGGTGACAGTAATGGCAACATATGCCTTTTGGTTTGGTGAGGTCCAAGCACCGGTTTCGAAACCCAGAGCTCCGTCATGCTCCTACACGAAAGCCAAACGAAAACGGTTTATGATGATCCCACTTGCCATTGACAGCTGACTTAGTTGAAGCATTTTAGCTATCCGCTCTCGACACCTCACAAAGACCTTTTTGACGTCACGCGACACATTATTGGGTTATGGGATATAGTACCCAGGGGACCCGTCGGCTTTGGAAGCCTCGGCCCTTTACAATGCTGAAGGGACGCAGGTTTTCCGCAACGCAACGAACAATCTCTGCCCTGTCATATAATTAGAATGACTTCTTCGAGGGAGGGTAGGACTTACTCTGTATCGATGTCTGTGAGTATGTTACTACTCTCTTCCCGTTTGTGCGCTCAAACATAGCTGTTATCGAAGCATTTGCCAGTCCTGACTTTGCGACAATACCACGCGCTCGGCCAAGGTCCTTCGTCTCATCACGGGCCTTCACAGATCGTCATGCCAACAAATCTGTGCATGTTTGCGAAGATTACTCGTCGAAGACGCATCAGCCTTATCCACATAGCGGTTCACGTATCTCGGAGATTCCCTTGGCCTTGCAAGACTTTGCAAGGCACGAGAAGACGTGTGGTCGTCGTCTGCTGAAGTACTACTTCCATTCAACTCTGTTGCGAGATCCAGAATATGTCCTTCATAACCTCGCAGCGCAGCACGGCGATGTCATTTGACATTTGCATTGCCGTTGCGAGGTTTCCTGGTCAGTTTCGGAGACCTCTCGTTAAAAGATCCAAGTCATCCAGTCGCATTGCTGATTTATTTCCTATTCAATTAGCTACCCCCCACCAACACTACATGCATATTATGTATAAATCAGTATGTTCCTCACTCGCAGTACTGCCTCTATGATCCTAATTGGCTATTTTTATTTCAGTCCTCGAAGTGACGGAGCCTTGTGGGTATACGGACCCGCTGGCTCTGGCAAGTCAGTGATCGCGCACACTATCGCAGATTTGTGCGAATACACACAACTTCTGGCGGCTTTTTTCTTCTCCAAGAGCGATCCCTCACGAAATAATATTCGCCTCTTGTTGCCACCATTGCCTACCAATTTTACTCGCATTTCTCCAACCCAAGAGATTCAGTTCTCGACGCCCTTGAACGTGATCCACTAATGTTCTCGAAATCGCTCCCATATCAAGTTAGACGGCCCCTTCTGACCCTTAAGCAGGTCGGGAACAACAATCATCCAACCTCCAAACGACTCATAATTATCGATAGACTTGACGAATATGCGGATCCTATCATGTAAGGCTCCAACCATTTAGTATACACGGCAACCGGCATCGGCTACATTTTGCCGGATTTGTCCCAAAATTGGCGATCGGTCTGCTTTTGGCCAACGCGATCAATTCCGGATCTCACCGGAAGCACATGTTTTTTCGGTCCGGCTGGGCCATTTCCGTTTACGGACAAGTATCCGGTACTATTTTTCCAGTCTTTGGCTCCGTCCCGGCCCATCATTTGCCTGTCCCTTTCCAATTTTTGTGTTAAATGGACAAATTGGATCAGATCTACTGATTTGCCCCCATTCCCCGGCCTTTTTGAAGCAAACCGTGACATAAAAGGCTGTATATGGTTGGTTATACGGTTTGTATACGTATACTATATGGTTGGAGCCTTACTGCCAATTATCCTCATTTTCTGGATCCCTTGCTTATAAGTGTGCTTATCCTCTTTCCACTGCGCTTCATTCTATTTCCCACCTCTTCGATCTCAACTGAGAACTTCCCAAGAAGCTATGGCGTTGCGCACGAACTTCTGCTCAACGCCATTGCTGGGCACCCAGTGACACTTACCTCATGTTTAAATTTGGCCCCTGACCAATTCTGTCATTTCAAGGGGGGATGGAGAACTTGAATCCTGCAGGAATCCTGCACATTTACATTACATAGAAAATGTGGCAAGTTGGCATCCACACGTAACATTGTTAAAGGGGATATTCACGGAGCCTCACCCCTTTCAATCCGCCTCTCACTCACAACGTCCCCCACATAATACAGTTGTGTCCTCATTTCCGTATGCTCCAAGAAGAAAAGGATGCAGCGCTCATGCTCTGACAGATATTCTCATCCCTTGGATGCGATTCGCATTGCGTTTAAAGGTTTACTGTTGCAACGCGCCTCCTCCCATCCAATTATATAAGCCTAAAGGGCTAGGCTCCTATGTAAAGTCATAGAAGGTAGGCTCAATTGATTTATCACCCATACTGCACGTTTTGATTCCTTGATCGGAGAGCACCAGGTTAATCGTCAAGCTGGGGCACGAGTGACCACTGCTGACCAGCGAAACCCTTCCCAGTTGATCACCCTTCGAATATCCTACCCGTGCAAATCGGAGGTATTTCTCGGTGCCCGCTCTTTAACTATTTATCGAGGCTACTTTTCTCCTTGAAAGTTACATTGAAAATATTACGAAGGAGGGGGGCTTGGCCCCAGAAGGCTTTACGGCTCCCTGAAGGACTCCCTCGATTTGTTGTTTCACCTAAATGGGGGCATTGACACCTACGCGGCGTCCAAGTTCATTTAGTCTTTGGCGCAGCAACCTTCTCGAGCTCCTTCCCGGGTAAATGTGTTTACAACCCGATTAATTACAACCCGATTAATTACAACCCGATTAATTGCATTTCCCAGTGATATTTTCTCTGCCTTTCTTTCAAGTTTTGATTGCTTGCAACTGCGGGCAGCATATCCAATTTACTGTCGCAAGCTTGGGTGTCGCAATTATAGATGATTCATAATGGTTTTCATCACGACACACAACTCTTTTTTGTATCTAGAATCGAGATTACAATTCACTGCTCAAATATACAGTGGTGGTTAACAAACCAATGCGTTGATTTTCATACACCCCATCTACATAAACACCAATCCCAAGAACACAACAGCATCCAATGTATGTACGTAGACAGTAGCTGGGACAGATATAAATCATGCAAGAACGCAAAAAAAGGCGACGCCCGCTGGGAAATATAGAACTCCAATAGATGATCGTGTCAGAAATAGATGGCAAAGTTCGATTAGGAAAGGGTATTCAAATAGAGAACAAGTAAAAGGTCCTTTGGGGGTGGGGGGTACAACACAAAGCGATAGAACGGACACCAGCTTTACAACAACAAGAAGGCCCCAACCAACGCCGTCACAGCTTGACCCGCCACCAATCCCAGTCCGACAAATCCAAAGTCCAAAGAAACGCGAGCAACGGCCCCAGAGAAGTTGGTGGTTTGCGGTAATACAACCGTCTGTACGACGACGACGGTGCTACTGCTCGACTGGCTTGCAGAGCTGCCCACAGAGTAAACGGTACCGGCAAGTGCATTGGAAGAATTGGTTGAGGATGGCGCGTTGCTGGAGGCGGTCCCAGTGGACCCGGGGGATGAATTTGATGGGCGGGTTCCTCCTTGCGAGGATGCTGCGGATTGGGAAGATTGAGTTGAAGATGCACCCGAGGCGGAAGTCGAAGCTGATGTGGTGGAGGGTGCTAACGTTGTGAGGAAAAGCAAAAGAGGATGGTAGGATAAACGTACGAGTGGCAGAACACATATTGTTCAAAACCCCGTTCACCGAGCTACGATCCTCAATCCCACAGGACGAACTAGCACATGACCTTGTAGCATCCGAAAATGACGGATGGCTGCACAAGCACGCAGTATCCGACCTACGACCACCGGAAAAAGAAGAGCCCAGAATCAATAACACCGAAAAATGAAATAAAAACTGGCAACGACTTACAAATTACACCCAACGGCAGTGGCAGCCGTCGACGCACATTGACTAGCACAGGCAGGCAAATCACTAGCGTCCACTGTGCCCTGCGAGGCGACCCTAATAACTTGGCCCAGCAAGAGGCCAATTGTGAGGATAAACCTGGCTTGACACATAAATGAAGCCATCATTTTGTGCGTTGAGCAGCCCTATTGGAGGTATACGATGAGTTGTCAGGGCACAATCGCCACCAAAAAATATATCCCACCAACGATGGTTATTCGAGCGCTGTCGAAGAAATGAAGGGTTCGAGTAGACAACGAGACGGAGGAGTCGACCGAAACAGAGGAACGTGGACCCCGAGTAAAACACAGGAAAGATTGAACGCCTTATAACTTGAACGCCGAAATGGCGCTTCAGCGCGTGCAGAGCAGGGATGAAAAAGAGCGTGAGGACGTGGACGTCGTGGTGGAGGTGGAGAATCCAACAGTTACCGGAACCTGCCGCTCAGATGCCGATGTGTTTTGATATTGAATTGATATTTTTAGAAGCAATTTGGAAGCATTGCATGATAACTCGTTATTTGAACTTTGACAACGAAAGATGGAGGGTTATTCGAATTCTAAGTTGTGAAGACGGATTCTCAAAAAAAAAAACACGGAAAAGTCGCACCATGGTCTCGTTCACGGTAGCTGGCAAGGAACAGACGGGTCGACCGCCGAAAAGCCGTGTGAAAGTGCGAGGTGCCTATGGACCCTGATACTCTTTTTACATAAACTTTGGTCGAGCCAGAACCACTGAGAAGACGCAGCATGCCCTCATTACGTGTGCTCGGTGGAGCTGTGACCACGAATCACGGATATCTGATATCTGAGCCAGACCCAACGCTGCGTTCATAAAGACTTGTATTAATCCTTTCCTACGCAAGCAGTCGATAAATGAACACCATACGACGAAAAGAAGAGGGACAGTAGCACGCCACCCATCCCATTCCACTGCATGTGTCCCTTTTACCTTTTTGATTAGGCAGCACTCGAATGACGTGTATAAATTAACACCAACAACACCCCTTGATAATGAACATTGCTTCAAATTGTACCCTTCGACATAGAGCGGTAATTCGTGACGGCGGATGGAGCGTCCGATTTACAATAGTTCGCCAAACGCAGCCATCTCAGGCCCGCCGGACTCGCGCATGCCGATTTCCCAGTCTACAGGGAGAAGGATCGTTAATCGATGCCACACGCAAGATAACCAAGAACGATGACCGCTGGACTTACAGCTGTAAATAATGGTGACGGCCATGAGGATACCCGTTCCGCTTCCGATGGCGCCAGAGAGATCAGCCGCGACCGAGAGCAGCCCAAGAATCGCACCGCCAAATGCCGCAGCAGTGGGGATGACGCGTTTGAGTTCCTTGTACATGGATCCTTCACGATGACCGGACATGACCTACAGGCGATTAAACGTAAATAAAAATAAAACAAACGAAAATCATTGAGAATAAAAAGCACCATTTGTTGGTCCTTGAGCTGCTTCGCGACGTCCCGAGGGCCTGATCCAGATATCTCGATCCAGGTCTTGGAAAAGAGGGCACAAGCGGAGAGCATGAATGTGATATAGACGGCCGTATGGATGGGGTCAAGGATGGCTTCCTTAATGGTGTGGGGCGGCGACATGTAGTACGCGATACCGGAAGTAGCCCTGAGTTGAGGCGAATCTTCCAGAGGCTAAAAATCAAAAGCAAAAATATTAGCTCAGGAATCGCTTATACATATAATCACCAACATACCTCCCAAATGCCGAGGATCTTAACAAAGAGGTTGCTGGGGAAACGCGATGCGAGCATCTGTGAGACGATGAATACGTTCGACGTCAACGCAGACTGCAGCATAATGGGCATGTTCGAAGTATAGAAGAGCTTGATAGGGTACGTTCCCCGTTGACCACGGAACTTGTTGCTCTTGACCGGGATTTCGATGCGGAATCCTTGAAGGTATATGACGATGGCGAAAATGATGACAGTCGAGAAAAGGCTCATGACGTTGGGGAGTCTCTCCCTCCAGAAGGCCTCGCGCAACGCACGGCCTTTGTCATGCCACGTGAACAAGAGGTGGAACAGCGCAACGATGGCACCTTCGAACTCGGACCCACGACCAATGTTGACGGTGGTAGGGGAGAAGGCCTTCCAGACGATAGACTCGCAGATGTTGGTGGCGATGAACAAGTTGATGCCGGATCCGAGACCGTAGCCCTTCTGAAGAAGTTCGTCGAGAAGGATGACGATGAGGGCGGCGACGATGAGTTGAATGATGAGGAGAAGGCAAACACCAGCACCGAGGTCACTTGGTTGACCATATAAACCGGTGAGGACGTAGACAGTAGCCTGGCCGAGGGAGATGATGAGAGCGAATACTAAAAGGACAGTGTCAGTAAGTATATTTGCAAATTGTGAAAGAAAAGATGCCAGTGAAAATAGCGTCCCTTTCTGTTTTCGCGTCAGCTGCAGTGCGAGCACCGCGAAAACAGAAGGTGAAGGGGATAGATCCTCACGACAAGACAAAAAACAGGCACGTACGTTTTTGAGCCCCGCTGAACAACGCCCGATCCTCCTTGAGACTAAAGTCGATATCGATAAGGTTGGCGCCCGCAAGGAGCTGCATGATCATTCCAGAGGTAACGATGGGTGTGATACCGAGTTCCATGAGCGTTCCACGGTTGGATGCGAGGATTACACGCATCCAGTACAGTGGGTCAGACGAGTCGGAGGACATGATTCCGTACAGAGGCACTTGCGAGCATACCAAGAAAATAAGCAATGTTACGGCTGTCCAAAGGATTTTTTGGTTGAAAGGGACCTTTGAGGTGGAATTCAGAGGATTTAGACGGTACTTTGTGGATGTACATACCTTGCGATCCGGTGATGAAACTTCCGGGAGTATTGGAAGGAAAGGCCGGACAAGATTGAGGAACCGAACTGTTGGATGAGGATAAGATATTAGAACATAAGAGAAAGTGACAATATAACATACACCCGCTCATTTTCGAAAGAGCACAGAGGAGCGAAGGAAGAAGATTGGTGAACAGGATCGCCACATCACAATTTCCAGACGTGGCAGCTTATGTAATTATCATCCACGCGTCGTGGGCATCCCGTGACTATGGACAAGCGTCTTGATCAAGTTTATGTTCGACAGAGAAACGCATGCCTAGCGCTATTGAACAGATAAATAAAGTATTTGATGAGTTCGAAAACCTACTAAAGACACTGCACTTTTACGACCAAGGGATTGGATCTGTTCCCTTTTGTCGCGTTTGTTTTATGAAATCGTCCACTGTGGGAGTTTTCACCAAAACTTGAAGCTGTTTGTAGCATTAATTTAACCACCTCAAGTGGAGGAGGTCCTCCGTGCTCTTTCAATGTTACGGGCTCCAGATATGCGGGTCTCTCTTAAGCAGTCACCGTTGCCCAAGATTTATTCCGCCCTGAGCCTGAGGCTAAAACTGTAGACTGTAGTTGAGTCGCTCAAGCGTGCACATCCAACATTCATCGCTTTTTTCTCCCAATCGCTCCACCGCTGGTAATCAACAGACCCACTCTCAATTAATACGAAAAGCCCTCCATATCCAAATAATATGCCGCGGTTATGCCTTTGCTGCTCGCGACTGCAAGTGGCACTAAAGCCGATCTATCGCTTTATCGTACTTTTCTTACTCTATTCATCCTCGTTTCCCTCCTTTATATACTGTATAACATATGACAAAAGTCGTGCTTCAAGAGTAGGCAGATAAATCACGCACATCCCGAATGCCTAGCACTCACGGTGATGTCACCCCTTCCCTCAATGAGGACAACGGCCCATAAACTCAGAGGACTTTTCCCCGGATAACTAAACTTTTCACCTCACATCCAAGTACCGCTGACGGAATTATCCAACAGGAACTATCTGCCCATAGGTGCTCTTCACGGACACCCCACACACACCTCTTTTCTCCCACCCGCCTCACGATGCCGAGCCATGAAAGCAATTTTCAACACAATACACGAATTTGCACGCACAGAGTCTCACAAAAACAGAAAGCCCCGATCCCATTTGCCACATCGTGCCTATCGCGAAAGCGATCGGGTACGCGCGACAGCTAATAGACCAACACACTCCGAGTCACTACACATACAAGACAACAACCTACACTACGACCGGCGCACGTTCCTATACTGTGCATCCGAAAACAGCGTTTCTTTGCTGGGCCTGCATGGGGAGTGATCACTCGGGCTGAGCTCTGTGCAGGTGCTGAGGATGACCGGGGAGGCAGAGCGAAAATGGCACTGGGGGCCAGAGGAGTAGTGTACCAAAATGTAAAGTCCAACGTGAGGCTACGCCTCGACGAACAATAAACCGGATTCAAAAAAAAAAAAAAAAAATGCCTAGCACTTTTCAAGTTCGTACATTCAAATTGATCTCTTCAAGCCACCGCTCGTTCAAAATTGTTGACTCCAATCCTTCGATTTCCTCGAATTTTTCCAGAACCATTTCATCCATGCTCTAAGAGCAGGTGGGGTATTTTTTATTTTGGTACAATATGGGCTCCGGCTACCCACGCGAACAAACGATGCCGCGGGAAGTACTATGTAAAGATATTTGAAATGGAAAACAAACCTAAATTAATTCGCAGAAACTTGAATTATTTAACTGCAGGAAGCCGGTATTTTCCAGAGCCCAACAATCACAATTAAGAATAAAAGTCAAGGGGATGAAGCAGTGAACATAACTGACGGGGACTAAAATGACCCTACTTAATCGTAAATGCTCGTCGTTGAGAAGATGATACTACAGTTCAAGCTTCAGATCCGGACTTTACTTAAAGGTAGCGGTGGTCGAACGTCGCGAAAGGTTGGGGATAATATCCAGGGGGAGGACTTTGTCCATGAGATATACTTAGAGATGGTAGTACTACGGGCATTGCGCGTGCACGACCATGTAGTTCGTACTTTTACTGTGTGCACCAGCAATAAATAATTTCCGTCCATGTATGCCCAGGTAAGTAATCTAATGTGATTTGACAATATCAATGACACGCGCTGTGGCACAACTTGCACCCAGAGTCGCCCAACGATGGTTCCGACTTCGCGGTGGCCAATGGAACAAAACGAATACAAGTCTTTTTAATTCACATCGATAGTACCCTGCGTGCATATTCAGTCGCAGTAAAGAGACTACGATACTTCCCCTCGTTGGCGTCGACGCCTTCCTTTCCCGCCTCGAGCCCCGCGATCACCCCTTTCTTGTCCGGCTCCAGCTCCGCGACCACCCTTTCCTCGATTACGTTGTCCACGACGTACCGACCCACGGCGAGCGTCTTTTGAGGGATCGAAAATGTGACGAAGTAGATATGTGAGGAGCTCTCCAGCATGTGCCTCTTCGCGGGGAAAGATCTTCCCTGTTGATGTCGAGTATTCGCTCAGCTCTTCAACGTTGCTGAAAATCGTGACTTCCCCCGAATTAGCAACCAAATCGACAAGATTAACATGGGTGGTGGTCACTATCTGTAGTGAATGTCAATCCCACCGCAATGCTTTCTGATGACCCCCGCGAACATACCTGGCGACATTGTTTTATCTTCTCAGGGACGGGATCTACGCCTAAACGAACGCAGAGTGATTGCCATGCGGCAAGATCATCGACATCCGTTCCATATTTGTTGTTGAATTCCTTCGTTAAAGCGATTCGAAAGGATTGGTATGCGTCTTCACGGTCCTCATCATAGCGATTCCAGTGGAAATGATTGCACATCCTGTAGAACTCAGATGTCGGGGATGCATTGGGATTGTAAGTAAACGTTGGATATGCAGAGAAGTATTCAAAGAGGGGAGTAGTACCCTTGAATTGATAGTTAGAATGGCGTTCGCTCATGGTGTCTGGATTGTTTGGGACGTACGGTAGAGGGGGGCATCGTGGAGAAAGGCAGGCAGGTGGGATCCCCATCTTCACACCCTATCCTATATATATGCCTTGCGGCTCATCGAAACCTCTGGTGTCACAATTATTACCTACACGGGTTTCCGGATTTAGGCAAGAACTGGGAACACTGCAGTTAGGCCAAGCATGTTGAAGGGGGATTAGATACTATATACCGCAAATTTCAATGATGGTTTTATATCTCACCGTCCATTGCATCTTGCATCTACCTACCCAGAAACCTCCAATTTTGCGCGAGGCGAAATTTGAAAAGTCAAATTTAATGGTCGAAGAAAGGCTATACATAGCCTCGGATGGTTTAGCGCCCCCAATGGGCTATCAGCGGGGAAATCCGTAGAATCAACGGCATAGCTAATGTTATCCTCCACGGAGATTACTGATGGGATTACCGTCATCGACGAAGAAGCTGGGAGAGAGTCTGGTTGAACCTACTGATAGCCCAAACGTTGAAACTGTATTCTTTGTATTCAACGGAAAACACCTCCCTCGATTTACATCAATTCGTATCTTCTTCGTCTAGTGGTACAGTAAGTGTACAATATTTGCTGCTTTTATCGCTGGGCCCCGCTCCTGATAAATATACAAGTCAGGATTCCAGATGTGCGAGTATGACCCGAATTGGGACGATAAATACTCTTATCAACTTGAGAGATTTGGTTTTATTTTAATCTTTATCAGATAGTATGTCCCTTTCTCATGTCAAAAGCATCGGCCTAACAGGGCCCGAAATAGTGATAAAACCAGTACATACTTAGTCCCTTCGTCTCTTCCGGCACTTCATGGCCTCCAAGGATGACGATAACACGCCGGTCTCCTCTCCGATACCAGGTCCTCCTCAACACGAAACGCCCATAGTTTCCGTACAACCACCAACGCCGCTTGTACACCCCCCTCCTTCTCCAACTATCAGCAAAACGATAGCGCCCCCTTCGACGGCCCCCCCTTCAATGCCTCTGCCACAGTCGCAAAATCCAGATCCCACAAGGATAGCTGAACAAAAGCAGCAGAGCAGTTGGTATCCATCCACGCCATATCCCCGACGACGCAGTCTTGATCTTGATCATCAAGGAGTGCTGAGCCCCATTACTCCGTTCATATCGACGCGCAGCCCCAGTGGGCCCCCTGATACTCCCATTGACTATGCGGGTGAAAACGAGAATCCCAATGCCAATTCTCAGGTGAGTCCGGAAAGAAAGACGGTACAGTTCCAAAGCACTTTGCCTTCAGCGCACCCAACCAGTACTGCCAGTGAGCAAAATCGGCAAAGCAGTTGGTTTCCATCCACGCCGGATCCCTATCGATTCGGAATGCCTGATCTTGACGAACTTGAAGAGACACAGAGGCGCTCCATTACTTCGTTCATACCGCCACTCAGCTCCCCCAGCGGGCCGTCCTTTCATAATTCTGGCTGGTCCCCACTTCATTATCAGGCGCCGGGGCCCCCAGTCAATAATACAATCCCACACACCCAATCATATGCAGGGGCGGCGACTCGGATACCATATTATGGAGATGGAGTTCGGCCTTCAGCGACCCCGGCTGGTTATCCGGGGCTGAGGCTCCGAGCTAATTATCCTGATTGGATGGCGCCAGGCACGGCATTACGATACGACGGAGTTCACAATGCTGGCGCTGAATGGGGGT
>Ga0307509_10007097_pt1 | contig 14780 bp, 10 predicted proteins | sample 10_EM_MG_FD_202245 | JGI IMG/M metagenome (GOLD analysis project Ga0307509, IMG submission 202245) | Populus trichocarpa ectomycorrhiza microbial communities from riparian zone in the Pacific Northwest, United States - 10_EM | ecosystem: Host-associated > Plants > Roots > Unclassified | place... | reverse complement strand
AATGCTTCGAGTGTATATCCCTCTTCTGCACCGGGTAATCCTGCAAGAATATTTTTTTGAAGTTGATCCGTTGCTTCACTACTTAATTTTTCAAAGCAAGCTTTCGCCTGTTCTAAGCGTTTCGGTGAATAATCGTTAGTTGCATTTTTTCTTTTTAACACAAACAAGTCAAATGCAGCGAAAGCGATCGCATCAAAACGAAGAGCGCGTGATCCATCTTCTACGACATAATCAAGATCAGTGCGCGTCCAATCCAACACCGGCATGAAATTGTAGCATACGGTTTGAACACCGCATTGTGCAAGATTAACAACGCTCTGTTTGTAGTTCTCAATGTATTTCTCAAAACCCGATTTCTGCTTCTTGATATCTTCGTGAACAGGAATACTTTCTACGACTGACCAGGTTAGTCCGGCATTCTCGATTTCATTTTTTCTGATCATGATCTCTTCGACTGTCCATACAGCACCATTCGGAACATGATGCAACGCACTTACCACACCCGTTGCGCCAGCCTGCCGCACGTCTTGAAGACTCACTGGATCTTTTGGTCCAAACCAACGCCACGTTTGTTCTAAATTTCTCATTGATAAAAATAAAGTGGAGTTTAAATAATTAAAGCCGAAGGAGTTCGAGTTCAGTTAAGCCAGATGATCGGATTTCGTATCGGGAGATTACGGATAACCTCAACCACTTCAGGTTTATGATCCAGATTTTTCCAGGTTGAAAACCATTCTTCTTTGCCGAAAGCCTGAGCACCGAATAGTAAAGATGGTTGTGCTACAGGCCAGTCGTTCCAATACATTACATCCTTCTGATGCGGCCATGATGATTTATCACGAATGAAAGGATATAAAAAATCTAAACCCTTACGAATCGATTTTCCATCTGTAGTTTGAAAATTCCATAAATCATTTTTTGCATCCGATAAAATATGGCACGCCATCACCATGGCATCCAGATTGAAGATAGAATAACCATAAGGTTTTGTTCTTTTTATCTCCAGCGGAAAACTTCCGTCCTCTCCCATCTGGTTTGGGAGTAAAACTGTTTTGTAACGATCGCGACAAAAGTCGAGCAGTTCCTGATTACCCGTAAGTGTTGCGTAGCTCGCCACCTGCATAACCCAGCATGTGCTGTGGTTATTCTTCGTGTTCATTTCGTCTTTACCGTATTGATGAGTGGTGAGCCATACAAGATAATCTGCAAACCATTTTTTAGTGCCTTCAATCACGGAAGCATCCGAGCCATTTGCATTCGCCATTCTCATTACACCTTGCGCAACTTCCATGAGGTGGATCGTATCAATTATTCCTATACCTCTACCTGTATTTCTCCCCTTGATCGCTTGAGCAAATGTCATACTGGGATTCATACGTGTATCGGCGTTTATAAACCATGCTTTCAAATGAAGCATCGCGTGCTTTACGTATTTGTCTTTCCCTGTCAGAATATAAGCCGATGCAAGTGATCCTATAATTCTGCTGAAACGAATCATTGCGAACCGATGATCAGTAAATATTCCCGGGTTGGTCATGCCATCGCGATTCACATATGGACCTTGGGGATTTAGCGAATCAGGCCAGAAATAATCTGCTTCCGAAAAAAAATCATTTTTTGTTCCTGCGCTTCTTGGTGATGAACTCGCCGTAACTGTAACCGGTTGTTGTTTCAATGCCCAATCTGCTTCACTAAGAACTTGCTTGCGCAAAACTTCAGCAGCCTTGCTTCGGTAGTCCTGCGATGACAATCGCTGAACAACACCAACAACTAGAACAACACTGAGCAGATAGTTGATTCTCATTTAAAAGTCACGGTTAAGGGAGTGTTCAATCTTTTTGAAAATGTTGCGAGATAGTTAACCCATTCTTCAGATGAGGTAATAGCTCCGGCTTTTTTCCACGCATAGCCCGTGTAATAACTAAGACCGCTTTGAGGTTTTGCAATTATGTAAAGTTGGCTCAGGTCCTTTTTCTTCGTTCGAAAATCAGAATGTGAAATTATGTCCGTTGGGTTTATTACAACTGCTGTTCCCAATTCAGAATCATCGATGGGTTCCCAGTATGAAAATAGACCTTGTCGTGGATCCACAGCAACCTTGCCTTTCTTTTCATGAAGGGTGATACCGATTGTTATATTTGGTAGCTCTTTATCAGATGAGAATATTTCTTCAACCTTATACAATTGTTCGCCAAGGTCAATAGTGATCCGTTTTGTCTCTCTTACTACAGCTCCATCTGCCAGCCATGGAGCATATGTGAGTTCGAAAATATTTCTAAGTGGACCTTCAGCAATTTTTCGAGAGGACACAAAGTTTTTTGAAATGTAAAGTGAATCATTCTTCCATACTCCTATTCCCCCACATCCCCTGCTGGCACCAACGTGATAGGGATCGTACCCTTCCCCATCGTCTTTATGATACGTACCTCCATCAACATACTTTTTATACCATTTGTCGATCACCGGATAGTTTACCCGCTTAAGCCAGCAATCCAATCCACTGGATAGCGTCCCTCCTTTTTGGTTTTCATCTACAAGACGTTGTGCTTCGGGGCCGTAAGTTCGAAAGGCAACGATATCATTTTCCCAGGCATAGTCATCGATGCGCTCCGGTACCAAGCGTGAATGTGTGCTTCGCTCAGAAGAACTTGATTTTGCTTCGTTACTTTGTGAAACGATAAACTCTTTTGCCTCATTCGGTCCCAGTGTCACTTCAAATATGAGTTCATCGACAAGCGCGTCACCGTTAAGGTCGATTCCCTGACTCAACACTAACGTGCCGCTCTTTTTTTCTTTTACAACCCATGCGTTTTCACTATTTCCATCCTTCATTTCCGTTAACACGTTCTTAGGAATGGAAACTGTTTCATGACGAGCAATAGCAAGTGTGTTTTTAACGATAACTTCTCTTTTCGTTTTCACTGGTGAGAATGAAAAGAGAAAAATGCTTATCACTACCAATACAAACTTCATCTGTTTTAATTTTTTTGAATCCTCAACTGTAAAAAAAGAAATGGCGACCAGCGGAAAAGCCGGCCGTCAGATCTACTAAACCAAACTTTTCTATTTTCCTTTTTTCATCATGCGGTCATACCGAAGAAGACCTTCGATATAATAGTAATCCGCATAAATGATCGGCACATCTATTTCCGACTTGGCAGGTTTATGGCCTACACTGTGTTTCAGAATAAAATTATTATTGCTTCCAACTTCAGCCTGATAGGCCGGAGTGCTTAAGCTGGTAAGAATCTCTTCGGCAGCTTTCACATACTTACTTCCATTTTTCACATAACCACTTAACTCCAGCAGACCAGAAGCAGCGATAGCTGCCGCAGATGCATCACGCTCTTCATTCGGAATATTCGGAGCATTGAAATCCCAGTAAGGAACTTTGTCTTTGGGAAGATTGGGATGATTCAAAAAGAACTCCGCAATCTTTACAGCCTGATCGAGGTATCGTTTATCTTTTGTTTCACGATAGGTGACTGTATATCCATAAAGCCCCCATGCTTGCCCGCGTGCCCATGCCGATTCATTCGCGTAACCCTGCGCAGTTATTTTCTCGATCACATTTCCAGTTGTGGTGTCATAGTTGACCACATGATAACTGCTGTTGTCTGCACGGAAATGATTTTTCATTGTTGTGTTAGCATGCGTTACTGCGATCTTGTAGAAACTTGAATCTCCTGTCACTTTTGTTGCCCAGAATAAAAATTCAAGGTTCATCATGTTGTCAATGATAACGGGGAACTGCCACTTGCCATGATCCCACGATTTGATGACACCAGCTTTCTTGTTGAAGCGCGTGCTCAACGACTTTGCACCCTGTATCAAAATGTTTTTATACGCTTGATCATTTGTTAATCGTAAACCATTTCCAAACGAACAATAAAGCATGAACCCAAGATCATGTGTATGCGTATTGAATTTTTCCTTTTCCAACCCGGTCGTCCAGCGCCTTGCTGCCTTTTCCCATTTTTTATCTTTAGTAAGATCATACATGTACCAAAGATTACCAGCATAGAATGCGCTGGTCCAATCATTGGAAGGCACAGCCTTCAGTTTACCATCCGGTGATGTAGTCCGTGGAAAGTGTAGTGTATCTGTAAGTGATGAGGCACTGCTCCACAATTGACTTTCGATCACCTTGAAACTTTTTGCAGTGTCCAATTTTGCTTTGGCGATAAAGGCCAGAAGTACGATGGAGCAACCTGATATTAAAAGAAGTTTACGATTCATAATTCAAAAAATTAATTCCATTGACTTAAAGATACGATTTCTGTTTTTGCTTTTTCTTCCGTTCCCTGCGGTATCAGCTTGATTACAAATGTCTCCGCGTGATTGGCAGGCACAGTAATTTCAAAACCAACGAACGTTGTTCCGGGATTAGGTGCGTCATACGTTGTCGTGGGTTCTGTGCTCCAGGTTTTCAGTGTTACTTCTGCTGGGTAATCAACCTGTAATGTGAGTTGTTTTCCATCTTTCTTCAGTGAGGCCGTCCTCTTTCCTGTTATTGAAACCTCTGCTGCCGTTAGCATCGTCCAGCGCAGGGTTGTCGGTTTATCACGTGTTGTCAGCTCATCGCGCACAACAACGTAACTATCCCTTACAATACCGACACCTCTGCTTACACTCTTCAACTGATCTTCATACACGGAAGACAAATCGGAGATCGCATAATAAAATCCAGGCTTATCTGAATAGCGGTCAATTTTTGCATATCCTTTCACCAGTTGCAATTTACCATCCACGGTAAGTGTATTGTGTGCAAAATTATTCATTCGGAAAATCGACCAGCGCTGTGCATCCTGTGTGCGTCCAAATACCTGTATGCCTTTTGATTCGAGTGATTCATATTCCTGCGACCCTAAATCAGAAGCCCATCGCACGCCACCCCACTCCATAATAAAAGAACCAATGTCCATATGTGCATGATTCACAGAAGGCGAACCAGCTTTGAATCCAAGATAGATCGCATCGGGATTTGTCCATGAGGTGCGCATCAGGGCAACGGGACTTGGCCCCTGACCCACCCAAACCTTTGGTGCAGGAGCTTCTATCCTGTTCAATTGTATATCTTTTCCCCAGATGATGGCAGCAGGAAGTAATCTTTCAGTAGCAAGTGAAGAGTAGTCTGATTTGTCAAGGAATTTTTTCTCTTCCCATAAAAGCGAAGGATCCTGATTTCGCTGCGCGAACCAGAACATGGCAGGACTCAAGTTTACACCCGGTCCGCAATCACTCCAGTTAAAACTTGCACTAGTCGGCCCCGTCATGTTTTCAAGGAAGGAACCTGTTTTTAAAAACCCTGGACTTTGTAGCAGCCCGAAATCAGAACCGAATGCTTTTTCGATAGCGCTCAAGAACATGACGTTAAATGATGTTCCATAATTCCAATAGCTGTATCCCTCCGGGTAGCCGCCATCCGGTTTGTAATCGCCCATCGGCAATGAAATAGTTTTCACCGCACGCTCAATAATCTGTTTTGAAATTTCAGGATAATCGTCTACAACAGCCAACGCTCCATAAGTCATTCCAGCATTACAAACTTGATTCCAGTTATGTGTTGCCCGAAGAAATCCATTGTATTGCTCATCGAATGACGGCTCCAATCCTTTTCTGAGTATCGCTTCACGAATGATCTTTTTTGACTCAGGAGAAAGTTTGCCGTATAACCAATCGTAGCCGATGGACATGCCCATGGTCATTTCAGCCACATCAAGAAAGTGCGATGGATTCCAGTCGCTGAATTGGCTTATGGTTAGCATTTCTTTTTCAGCGCGAAGTAAATATTTTTCCTCCCCCGTCATACGATAAGAATACGACAAGTAAAATATTCTTCGAATGCATTCTCTGCCTTTGCTGAGCAACCGCCTTCCGATGAGCTTACGCTCCAAGGTTGGCAGTCCGATCATGGTGTCACTCGCTCGAAGAATTGCTTGATGCATTTTTCTCCAGACCGGATTACCATTAATGGATTTTTCAATTGCACTTTCCTCCCCTTTCACCAAAAGGATACGCGGATGTGCCGACCATTTTTCCAGCTTGGGCAGCGTTATCTCTTGCGCATTGCCTGCGATTGAAATCACTCCCCAAAAAATCAACAATACCTTTCTCACAAGAAAAACAGAATTTGGGATCGAAGACATTTCATCTTGATAACTCTTTTGTCTAACAAGAAACTAAAAAGTATCAATCTATAAATCCACCTGTGTTCTAAAACAGCTTCAGCCTTTTCATACTGATCCTCATATTTTTGCTAGCATCATTCACAGCATTGATATAAATGTATGCTCTGTACTGGCCATCTGCTGTTTCAACCCACGTCCCTGCTTCGTTCTTTAAATTGATAGCAAAATTGGAAGCAGTTGAAGTGTCTAAATTCTTAAAATCAAGATCATCGATAAAAATACCGTACTGCAACCGCGCAAGTTGCTGATCACGGAGGCTAAGCACTTTGATAATCTTTGTGTTCTTGTTTACACCTGCAGGAAGCGTTACACCAGGAAGATAGGTTGGATCAACCGCAGGCGCAACTAGTGCGTGTTTAAAGGTTAAGGCCGCTGCAGGCGCAGGTGGCTGAACCAACGCACGATACAGATACACCAAATCAATTTTGTCGGGGTTCGCGGCAGCTTGAGCTGCTGTGTAGATGGACATATCAGAAATTGAAATGTACATGTCCGTGTTATCTGTCACTATGCTATCAAGCGTCATGTCCATAGAGGAAACTGTATAAGGCCCCATTTTCATCGACACCGTTTTTCCATTGCTATCCGTGGCTGAAAATGTGAAGTTCACGCTTTGACCTTTTGCCTCAGGCGGAATTTTATAGTAGTAGCGCAGGGTAACAGCGAAAGTATCACGTGTAAAATTGACTTGAGTCAAGCCACCCTCTGTTGAAGACGGATCTGCAACTTGCACAGGTTTATCATTTCCACCACCATCGGTTGAGTAAGCGCGGTGTTCAAGGAAGGTGCCGTTTGTTGGGGTGACAAGGTCAACCACACCGGGAATTGAAGCTTCCACTTGTGCGGATACGATCTTGCCCATATCCTGAGGAAGCGCCATCGCATAGGCAAACTCCAGCCTATAGTTTACAAGGTTTGGCCCCAGTGATCGTTTAATGCAGTCGTCTTGAAATTCGCGCTTCGCTGAAGGGACCTGATATTTATCATCCCCACAAGCCACTGCAAAGATCAAGAGCAGCAGAAATCCTGATAACTGATATGTGTATTTTAAATTCATAGTTAAGTTCGGTTAGTGATTATTGTTGAACAGTCACAGTTACGGTATACTCTTTTCGTACCTTTCGATTGCCCGATATAACGGTCCACTTTCTAGGATTTGCTAAATCCGAAAAGTCGGTTTTGCCGGTGATCTTAGGATTGAGTTTTGCATCAGTCACGAGCGTAAACTGCGGATACAGATTTTTCAAGTCTGTGCCTAAAGCAACTTGTACACTAATTGTTTGAGCCGTAGTATCAATAACTACATTCCTTGTTGATGGAACTGCTGGCGTTGTTGGCGTCGCTGGAATTACTGTAGTCGAGGTCACCACACTTATAAAGTCAGTACCTAACAAATCAAAATTGCTGACATAGCATGAAGCTCTGGTTGTGACTAATAATCCATCTTCGTCGATTGGATAATCGTGCGAGCAACGCACGGCGCTCACAAGCACAAGCAGTAAGGCAGCTACAATTTTAATATTACTATATTTTTTCATAGAGCTATTCTTAAACATTTGAAGTGTATCGTTTTACAACCAAGGTGTATTTTGCGTCAGGTTCGGGTTTTTGTCGCGCTCACTTTGAGGGATTTTATAGATGTAGCACCTTTGATAGTCAAGTGGCGAAGCGTTCCTGAAATATGTTGCGGTGATATTATTCTTTGTGTCTCTGGTATCTGTTCCGTTGTTTGTGCCGGCAGGATCCCATGCACGCTCATATGTCCTCCATCTGCGCAGGTCAAAGGCACGCATTCCTTCTGCCCACAATTCTACTATGCGCTCCTGCTCAATGGCAGCGAAGAAAGCTGCATAGCCCGCTGTTTTGGCTGCAGCTAGAGCAGGAAGATTTCCGCGGGCGCGAATTTTATTGACAAGGGCAATAGCGCCGGCCTGCGGACCAGCCAGTTCATTTGTTGCTTCTGCGTACATCAGGTATACATCAGCGAGACGTATTACCGGCCAGCTAAAATCACCATCGGATCTATCCTGTCCTACATAGTTGCGTATGAATTTGCGGGGAAGGTATCCGGTGTTATTGTTGTCCGCATTAACGGTAACATAATTGGGTGTCGGCGAATTGATCTTTATTGATTGCGCGTTGTTGCCGTAAATGAAAGGCGACATACCTGTTGATTTAAGGCCGCTCGATCCTAAAATCTGTTCGAAATTCCACATCATAGTGGCTTTCATCCGGTAATCGCGGTTAGCATAGCTCTGCGGATTAAGCGCATGATTAGGAGTTGATGGTGGAATAACTGTGTTATTGGCATCCGATGTTGGGGCTGGATTACCTTTTATAAGTGGCGTGGCAAAATCACCTGTAGTAATCAACTGATACCTGTCTGCCAGCGTGGAGCGCGGCTTAGTCCCTCCTTGTGCGGATTGGTTTGTGCGAGTGCCAAATTCGCGCATCAATTCTTCACCCTGACCGGTGTTTGTAGTTCCATGATTAAACGACATGATAAATTCTGTGTTACTCAAGTCGTTGCTTGCGGCAGGCTGGAACAGGTAGAAATAGTTAGGTAATATGTTCGCCGCACCCAGCACGTCAATTTGACCAGGAGCGCCGCTTTGGTACAAGGTTAATCCGAAGTTATTGATAACATCATTGAAATCAGTTGCTGCTGCTGTGTAGGCCGCTGTTGCCTGACCCATATCAGGAACAAATGTGGTGAGTTCAGGCCAGCCAAACTTATTCCAACATGCCCAGAACAACTGTACCTTACCCCTTAGTGCTAGTGCCGCAGGTTTTGAGCCACGGCCAGCGCCTACTTTTTTTAGGGGGAGTGTATTATACGCATTGGTCAAATCAGCAAGTATTTTATCTTTTATATCACTGATGGAAGTGCGAGGCAATGTGGAATAAATAGTATTGTTCTCGCCAATTCCTGATGGCACAGTTTCAAAATAAGGAACATCCCCCCACAGTGAAATAAGACGGAAGTATACTAAGGCGCGCAGAAGACTTGCTTCACCTATAATCGATTGAAGATTTGCTACTGAACTTGCAGAGAATGTTGTGTTCTGCAGCATCAGATTTACATTCACAATAACATAGTTCGTGCGAATGACGGCATCGTAGAGATACTTGTAATAATTGTCAAACTTGTCGCCATAGCCGATAGGTGTCGTAAAGGCATTATTTGTTGATACAAAGTACGGATTGTTACTAGCCAAAGAATTAAAACTCATTAAAGTGAATTCTCCATGACCATCGAAATAGTAATCTCTGTCAAAGCATGGACGAACGGCTGAATAAGCACCCATCAGCGCTATGGTAGCATCATTTTCAGTATGCCAGAACTGATTGGTAGGCACTTCAGTTGTCGATGGCTGGTTCAACAAATCGGTACAGGCAGTTGGTAGCAGAGTCACCGCCATGAATGCCAGCGCGGCCATTACCCGTGAAATCTTAGTAATATTATTTTTTTTAGTAATCATAAAAGTCAAGTTTAATAAGTGATGCTGGCACCAAAGCTTATTGATTGGACAAGGGGATACACATCGCGACTAGCGCTGGTTTTTTCAGGATCAAGTCCGCGATACTTTGTGATCGTAAACAGGTTATCTGCCGAAGCATAAATACGACAGGAAGTTACTTTTATCCGGTTGAGAATAGTTGTTGGTATTCTATATCCGATCTGGATATTCTTAACCCGCATATAGCTCATGTCGTCCAGCCAGAACGTAGTCTGTAATGTGTTATTACCACTTCCACCCAAACGCGGCCAGGCACCATCGCGATTGTCAACAGACCATGGATTAGTCCAGTGTTGAGACGAAAAGGCATAGCGAGTAGTACCAGGATTAACGTTGTTGTAATTGTTAAGCCAGAAATCTTTTCGTCCTGTGGCGCCCTGTAGCAAAACTTGCAAATCAAATCCTTGGTAAGAAATACTGGCGGTGATACCATAATTGAAGTTTGGCCTGTCCCGTGAAATATTAGGATAAGCTTTTCTGTCGTTGTCATCGATGCGGCCATCTCCGTTCAGGTCTTCACGCAGGATGTCACCAGGAGAGGCGCCTTGCGGAGTAGCATTATAAACATCCTGCCAAGTCTGTGCAATGCCATTGTCTACGTAGCCATATACATAATTATAAGGCATGTTCATGAAGACATTAGATGCAGTATTAGCGGGGGTAAAAATCTGACTGCCATTAGTTGGAGTTATATTAGTCGGGGTAAATTGCTGACCGCGCCCAAGATATCCACTCCACTGTTCTATGTAGTTCGTATTGTATGATCCGTTAGCGCGGATAGAATAAGATATTTTGTCACCGATCCTGTCTCTCCAGCCAAGGGTCAATTCAATACCACGATTGCGTAGGTTCCCGATATTTTGTGGAGGAGCCGTGTACGCACCGCTTAAAAGTATAGACAATGAGCTAGGTAAAAGCATGCCGGTTGTGAGACGATCATAATAGTCAAATTCGGTTGTCAGTCGGTTGTCCAAGAAACCTAATTCAAGACCAATGTCCAGTACGGTTGTGGCCTCCCAACTAAGATCCAGGTTGAGCAGTTTTGAGTTAACAAGACCTTTTGCGATTGTTGATGGGTCACTCATGTAATGTCCAGCCTGCAACGTCGGTTGTTGTTGCGTGCGACCCACACCGCTAATGTTACCCAATGAACCGTATGAAGCCCTCAGCTTTCCATTTGTAAGCCAGCTGAAATTTGACATGAACGCCTCCTCCTTGAAACGCCATCCCGCAGAGACAGCTGGAAAGAATCCATATTGGTGACCGGGAAGGAACTTGGACGAACCGTCATAGCGAGCAGTTATTTCCAACAGGTATTTACCAAATGCAGAATAGTTTACGCGACCAATGTATGAGCGAAGCCCTTCCGTGCTGGAGTTACCTGATACACTCTGTGTACCAATTGCGGCATCAAGTTCGTGAAGGGCAGGATAAAGCCGGTCGAGTCGGGTAGCAGACTGCATGCGATCATTCCAGTATTCTTCACTATAAACAAACAAGCCGCTGAGTTCATGATGTGTACCTATTTTGGTGGTATAGTTAAGGCGACCGTTGAGCTGAGTTTTAAACCCGGTATTTGTTGTTTGGGTTACGCCGGCATTTGTAGCTACATATACTCTTGATCCAAAGGAGTTTGTCTGAAAATTGTAGGCTTGGTTCGGAGTATCAGCATTCCAAGTAAGCTGATTGTAGTAATTCATATTATAAACGACGCCAGCCGTAAGTCCCTTTATTGGGGTCCAGTCAAAATATATACTTGGGTAAACTTCCTGACGATTCTGGTGGACAAGGCGGTTTACATACTGTGTATAGGGGTTGTATGCCTGAACATTCTCACCATATGCCATGGCTCCACCATAGTATCCTGTGACGGGATCATAGGGAGTAATTCCAGCAATAGCATATTGCATATCCTCACCGGCAGTATTATCAGCAATGTTCTGTGTAAATCCTTCAGGAAGTGAGAAAATTTTATCTGACCAGTTACCAGCCAGCTTAAGTCCCGTGTTCATATTTTTATTGAGCTTGTAATCATAGCTAAAGCGCAGATTGGAGCGGGTGTAGTCATTGTTGATCTGCAAACCTTTCTCCTTCATGATCCCAGCTGAAAGGAAGAAGTTCGATTTGTCGTTTCCGCCTGTTATCGAAAGGGAGTGATTGGAGACACTTCCGGTCCGTAAGATTACATCCCACCAGTTTGTGTTTGGAAAATGTAAGGGATCGATCATGCCCATGGCCATCCACTGGTCGATCGTACCATTCTTGAATGGTAATGACGCTGGCACCGTATTAGTTGCCGCAGTTCGGTCCTCCAGCGTAAGCGCCCTTGCATAATCCGCTAGAAATTCGGGGGACTTGGTCGGGTTGGAAATACCATAAGAACCGTTGTACGTAATGGAGGTTTTTTTGAGCCCTTTGCCAGACTTGGTCGTGACGAGAATCACGCCATTAGCTCCACGCGATCCATAGATGGCTGCGGCTGCGGCATCTTTCAGCACGGAGATGCTTTCAATGTCATTATAATTTATCAGATTGATATCTATGTCGGGCACGTTATCTACAACGATCAGTGGTCCGCTGTTATTCACTGAACCGAGACCCCGTATCAGCAGTTGAGCATTGTTATTACCGGCCATCCCACTCGCCTGAGTGGCTGTCAAGCCGGGAATTAGCCCGGCCAATCCAGAGGAAACATTGGGCAATGCGCGGCTCGTGATTTTCTCGTCAAACTTGATGGCACCAACCGCTCCTGTCATGTTTACCTTCTCCTGCGTACCATATCCAACTACCACCACCTCGTTGAGAGTCGAAATGTCTGCTACCAGCCCGATGTCAATAGTGGTTTGTTGACCAACGTTCACTTCCTGGCTTTTGTACCCGATAAACGAAAAGACCAACACCGATTCAGCGGCAGGCACTGTAAGCGAATATTTTCCCTCTGCGTCAGTGACAGTACCCGTTGTTGTTTCTTTCACAAGAATATTCACACCAGGAATTGCAATACCACCTTCGTCTTTCACCGTTCCGGTTACGACAAGGTCTTGGGCATGAAGATGATGGGTGCATAACAGGCATAGAAAAGCCAGCGCATAACGCGCACGCTTCAAACTGTTAAGTAGAGTTTGCATCATAGATAGTGGTTTAGATTTAGAAATCAATTACCACTATGACGCAGACTAGAAAGGTGTCCCCTACAGGGAGAATGATTTTTTTTCCTTCGAGATGTTAATTGCGGAGTGAAGATCTGCGGATGATCAACTCGGGTGTGAAGACAACTTTGCGGGGAATAAATTTCTCCATTGAGTTTCGTTTTATTTCCTCCAGAAAAATTTCTGAAGCAGTATTCCCCATGCGTTGGCAATGCTGATCGACCGAAGAGATTGGTGGATCGCTGAAAGAAGTGAATGGTTCATTGGCGAAACCAACAATAGCAACTTCTTCGGGCACACGAATATTATTTTCCTTTAATATTTGTAAAGCACCCATTGCAGCCAAATCGCTGGAAGAAAATACAGCATCAGGCAAAACATTTCCATTAATCAAGGTCTGCATGCTTAGCCTTCCGTCTTCTAATTGCATATCACTTTCAATAACCAATTCTGGTAAAAAAGCAATGCCATTTTTTTCAAGTGCATCGCGATATCCGCGCAGCCGTTCCTTGTAAATATTGATCTTGTGCACGTTGGTGAAATGAGCGATGCGTTTGCATCCTTGGTGTATAAGATGATCAACTGCGCGAAATGCACCGATGAAGTCGTCGATGATCACGTGACTGAAATCCAGTTCGTCATTGGCACGATCGAACAGAACAATTGGAGTCCCCTTCTGTTTTGCTTTCCGGAAGTGATCAAAGTTCGTAGTACGTTTTGACAGCGTCGCGATTATGCCATCAACACGCAAATTCAACAACACGTCTACAGTCGCAGCTTCTAGCGAAGGATCATCATAGGTTTGGCATATCATTATCTGGTATCCTTCCTTTCGTAGTTCGTCTTCGATTGCTCTAACAATGGAACCGAAAAAATTTCGGTCGATCGTAGGAATGATCACTCCGATAACGTTACTTTTTCCATTCCGAAGGGCGGCAGCTAGGCGATGAGGCTGATAGTTAAAAGCTTTGGCCTCGAGCTTAACAGCTTGTTTCGTTTTCTTACTGATACGTGGATGATTGTTCAGTGCCCTTGAAACCGTAGAAGTAGCCAGGCCAAGTTTGCGGGCGATGTCAACTATCCTTGCTTCCTTGCTCATCGCCTACATTAATCCTTCGTTCTCAAGGCGATTCCTGATCTTTTCAAAATGCTTTTTATCTGACGGTAAGGCACTACGCCCGTCTTTACCGAACAACAAATTGATAAGCTCATATTCTGTTTTCAAATCAGGGTTATCTGACAGGATAGATTGCAATTTTGCCAGCTCCTCCGGACTGCATTCGCCAGCCATGCAGCGGGCCATCATTTCATTGATTTGCTTTGAATCCGGTTTCACTGTCGTGGTTAATGACGGTGAATTTAGGGCTTTGCCCCTACATTAATAGTTAACAAATTGAATATTTGTCAGATTCCGTATGTTTTCAATTCATGCCGGATATGTTTTAATGCCCTTCCCATCTGTGTATCTACCGTTTTTATGCTAAGACCCAGCTGTTTGGATATCTCCTTATAAGTAAGGTCCTGTTCGCGACTCATCAAAAAAATTAGTCGGCATTGACGTGGCAGTGATTGGATAGCAGTTGTGATATGATTTCTCAATTCTTCATAGGCCATGGCATCGGAGGCGATGATTTCAACACTGGTTACTCCTGAAGCGTCTTCAAGTGTTGACGATTTTTTATTCTTCATTTTCCGGAGGTAATCCAACGAACGATTGCGTACGGATGCGATCAAATACAGTGTAAATGAAGTAGTGATGTTGATCGTTTTGCGATTCTTCCAAAAAGAACAGAACACATCATCAACAATTTCTTCTGAAGATTCCTGGCTCTTTGTTATCCGAAAAGAAATTCCACATAGCGAAGTGTAGGTAGACTCAAAAATCTGCTCGAAAGCCAACTGATCATCTGAACACACAA
>Ga0307509_10007096_pt1 | contig 14785 bp, 15 predicted proteins | sample 10_EM_MG_FD_202245 | JGI IMG/M metagenome (GOLD analysis project Ga0307509, IMG submission 202245) | Populus trichocarpa ectomycorrhiza microbial communities from riparian zone in the Pacific Northwest, United States - 10_EM | ecosystem: Host-associated > Plants > Roots > Unclassified | place... | reverse complement strand
CCCCATCTATCAAAATGTTGCTCTAGGAATCGTCAGGCATCAGTGAGCAAGCTCGCTTATTCCTTTGGTTCGCTTACCGGAGTGATATCGCCATGTACGATACCTAACCCATTAAGGTACATCAGACCGCGGCACGCTTGTGCAAGCTGTTGTGAGCACAGTGAGTGGTTTCCGTTATCAAATTTCGGGTCGACGAGCACGTACCAACGTTAACCGATTGGCGCTCGGGTTCATCTGGGTGTATTGGAGAATGTTCCCATTCGGCATCCATGGGCTCACAATACAAAGAGGAAACGGTCCCTCCGAGATCTCGATGACGGGGGGTATGTTCGGATGAGGATTGAGCTTGTGACCTTCGCTTACACGACGGTATATCTGATGAGGCGCACTGGGTACGTCTCTGATCAAACAAAAGAGCCACACACCCTTTCGATTTCCATCAAGCGGGTCCGAATCGTCGTCCGTATCACCTTGACACACACTGGCTCTCCACGATAATCTCCCTTCCAACTATCCGTGAACACACCATACGAAATGTCCGGGGAGTCATCACACAGTTCTATGCCGGGGAAGACCCGCGATTCACGGAGTAGGGCGTGGGCATAAAGTCTGATCCACAGGTTACAAACGGGATAGTAATTTGGCTGGTGAGTGAAGTCCGATATAACCTAACCACCAGAACAGTCAGAGACCGAGGGAAGATTCGGCGTGGAGGGTGTACCTTGCAAAGTGCTTCGTCCAACGCCACCTCTTCGTCTAGGGACAAGCCCGTTGGAGAAGCTCTATACCTTGATATCAGGTCGGAGACCGACGATAGATCTTGACGGTAGTTCGTCATCAAGGTGCGGTACCCGGCCGCGGTGAGAATTGAGGACGCGTCCAACAAATCTTCCCCCAGTCGGATGAGGTTCTTGGGTCGAATCGGGGGGAATCCAACTAAATCATCTGCTCGTCACCCACCGCTGCTCAGGTTTGGTTTGGTTGGTGACTCACTCTTGAAACGCTGCCCGTTGGACATGGCTTTTCGTCCGAGTGGGAAGATCGTGGTTACGGGAGAGGGAGATATTTGGATGTAGTACTGCAAGGAGAGTGAGCCACGTCGAAAGCGCCGATGCCTCGTTCCAGTCACGTTCCTCTCGGACATTCCGGGGTCCGCGCATGGCATCCAACTTGCCATCCTATCTCCTGTCCGAGCTTTGGCACGGGTAGCTGAGTCGAAGGTCGCGTACCACCCTTGCGAACCGTGTGGATGATGGGTTCAAAGACCCCGGTTCACCGCCGATCGCGCGCTTCCGCCATGGTAGAACTGACTCTCGTCTATCGCGTGCCGAAGTGAGCTGAGTGAGAGCCTCAAGGTGCGTGCGGGATGGGATGACGAAAATTCGACAAAATTTGGTTAACCCCCGGCGTATTATCCCGCATAGGTCGTCATCCCTATCCAATGTAACTCCCCACACCACGGATCCATTGTAAACAGGATACAATTCACATTCGTTCTGTCTACCTGTGGTATTATTACACAATATCGTGCCAATAGAGCTGTGGCCTGCCTCACACGGCTTAGTACTGAGCCTCGTCCCCTGGAACACGAATTGTTCCGGGAGCGACGTGACCGTGGTCAACTGTGGTGGAAACGGAAAAAAACCGCGTTGAAGCGCTGGGGGAGTTCCGAAGCGGGGCTCAGCGAGGAGGGCAGGAGCCGGGATGGAGTTGGAGCGAGGAACTCTTGTATAGAGCTGGTCCAGTCGTTGGTAACCTAAGGGCGGATTTGCGAGCGTCAATGCATAATGAGCGCTTGAGCTTTGGGGTTGGATGAAGACGCGAGACGCGATACCTCCGTTCAATGCAGCTTAACTCTTCAACTACAGAACCGACGTGGTTGTTGGTAGCCAGAAAGCTGCAGAACGCCGGCTTCTATTCGTGCCGCGAGCTTGTTGGATCACTGTTTTGGACCGTACCAGCCCCGTCGAAAACAACCAGAGGTGAGGACTGCGTTTAGGTGGTGAGCCTCGCCCTTTGAAATGCCAGCCATTCGGGGAGCACGATTGGTGTCAGTGGCGGCGGCGGAAGGGGTGGTTCTGAAGCGAGGCCGAGTCCTAGACGAAGTCGATGCGGTACGGTGCTGCGTAGGTGAGCGCACGCTGAAGCGCTGAACAACGTCATCACACGGTCCCCACAACGCCCGAGGTCATAACCGTGGTAGACCCACTTCATTTCAACAATTACCCCTCCCCCCCATATTCACTCCATTCTTTCCTCGTCTCAGAAATAGCCTGAACGCGCTCGTGTGGCAAGGTCGCTGGGCCTCAAGTGATCTGTACTCTCCAAACACAATTCATAGCGTGAAGTTGGCTACATCCGCCGCTCCAGGTGTCATCCCAATTACATCTTTGTCGGTTTCCTCTGGTTCGAGTCCAGGATTGTCAAGCGTCGGAATAGGATCTACCAGGGCCAGAGTCGTCGGGACGGCCTTCACCCGCTTCACACCCAGCCCCGGAGCCCAGCTCGAGTTCCGGTACGATTTCGAGCCCTACCTCTACTCCCAATTCCTCCACCGGAAGAAACTCTGGCACGGACCCCCACTCCAGGATCCACTTGGAGGTCAAGGCGTTCCCGTACGTCCTTATTGTCCTTTCCTGGACCCTTCCCGTGACTGACATTTGAATCGAACCGCGATGGCGCCAACGACCCTCGATCGTCATGCAGCCTCGACCTACGCCATCACCCGAACCGCCACAATCACACCACGAGCCTACGGCTAACCATTACAACCAATGGCGACGATAGTAGTACCGATGGTGGCTCCCGTGGCTCTCGAACGATTCGACGCAAACGGCGCGAATTCAACTTCGCTCAAGTTCGAATGGTTCCAGCCGAGTTCTCGTCAAGTCCATTCGTTGGGAACCCCTCGTCCGTACATGGCCATGTGAGGGATTAGGAAGATTCCCTATGTTGTTTCGGCTCTGCTCCACTCCCTGTTTTGATCAGTGCGTGTGATGAAACCCCTGCTGGATGGTTCGGCAGGGCTACTCGCCCTCACATTTTACGTCCTCTAAAAATCATTCCTTTGATGCCGTACTCGATGAAGATATCCTCTTTACGTCGTCGGTCAACAATGTTGTATTTAATACTCATCCACACATTTTATAAATTGGGTGTGGGACAAGTTGGACGGCCGGGGAGTAGTCTCGGCGCAAGCCCGGATCCGGCCCCGCGGGATCCACCTCACGCGCGCGGTGGAGGAGAGGCCCGATCTTCGATCGGCCGGAGGAATCCTCTTCGGGGGGAGCACGTGATTGACGAACCTAGGCCGGGGAGTTCACACCTCGTTCTCACGAGATCGACGCCTAAGTAGGGGGTGCAAAGCGACGTGAATACACCGCCTAATTAGGGGAGGATTATGGTCCACCTTTCACCTGCGGTGCACCTCCAAAAAAACCCCCTTTTGGTAACAACCACCTTGCCCCTTTCGTCAAACCTCCTCATGCCTCTCCAACCCCAGGGAGCTGAACCACACGTGGTCTCACGTGGTAGGTTCGCTGATCCGCTTGGGATCAAACCAGCGGACCGCTCCGCAAAGCCGGTGGCGACGGATCCGAGGTGGAGGGGCGGGTGTACACGTGTAATACTGGTCGGGGGACGGCGCTGCGTGAGTTGGGGTTGCGTGTGGGCGTGCTCCGCTGTTTTTCGATGTGTGGGATAATACAATGCTATAAACTCAGGTGTACTGTAATTTTAGGGCCACAGGGGACTTCGCAATGCCGTGGATTCTGGCTGTAACGCGTTCCAAGCTGCCCTTCACCCCCTCCGGCACGCATCCCGGTTGTACCACGTGCTGCCCTCTCCGTTGGTTGCGCCACCCGGTTTTCTCACGAGTGCTACCTCCCCACTCCACCACTGCCCAACCGTCATCCGTGTCAAATACTCTCTCCTCTCGGGTTACACGACCACCCCCCTCCAGTAAACGGGTACCATGCCCAAAGCGGACATTAGGAAGCCCCGAGGCGTTTCGCGGGCGGTAAATTCATCACAACCATCCAAGAGCAGGTTTTTACGAAACAAGCCACCGACAAATCACAATATGTCTGCCTTGGCCACCGAGCGAGAGATAAGCAGGAGTCATTATCAGAAGCAATTCTCAAGTGAGTGTATTGTGTGTCCCTGCTGCTTACACCACACGATAACCCGCCTGTGCAGGACTTAACTCCGATGAGAAGCAAGCCCTTTCCGATCTCCAGGGCAATCCAAGTATTGCCGGTGAGGTGGATGAACACTCGCAAGGTGCTGCAGCAGACGATGTAGACATTGACTTGCTGCGAGAACGCACAAATGGTGACAGCGCATTCTTCGAGGAGATTCGTGAGACACTCCAACCATTGTACGTATACTGGTATATGCTGGTATTCAGTATTTGTACTCAGTTCACTTCTCCAGTGCAAGATATCGACGTGATGAGCGGACGTGGAAACGGCGCCTCACAGATCTCCACCAGAATTGGCAACCGCTCATCACTGGGATGGCGGATGCTTACCTGCGGTGGAAGTATGGCTATGGAGTTGTTTCCAAGCCCCAAAACCATCAGCCTGCACCACCCCCTCCCACCACCGATGTTGACACTCCACCGCCCGACGAATCCTCCAGCAGCGACCCAACCGACACTTCTATCGACAACGCCCTTCCCAATACCCCGCCCTCCATCAACACCTCCACCGATGATGCCGCCGCCGACCACATCCCCGCTCGTGGTGCCCCCACCATCAATACCCCCGCCGGCCCCCCTGACGGTGTGAGCAATGTTCTGCCCCGTCTCCCCAGCAGCACTGAGGGTGGTCCCGGGGGTGGTGGTATTACTTTGGATGGTGTCGACATCGAAATAGCCGTCGTCGACATCTACACACTATCGACATCGGTCAAGGTCTCATCTGCAGATGAGGGGACAACCGCATCAGCACTCGCTGATCTGGGTTTCATCGGAAATGCGCCATTCAACCCCTCCATCGCTGTCTCGATGAAAACCCTTGAACTGTACCGAATATTACGTCGACGGAAGCCATCATTCAGCATTGAGGCCTTTGTAAAAGTCATCTCTGATCTTTATCTGGTACGTCTTCCCCCCGTTGCCAGTACACATTGCATTTAGTCCATGAACAGATACCCTATCGTCCTAGGTATCGTCGTGCATTTGCAGATGCATTCGACATCTACCTGGAAATCATCAGGACTGTTGATAATCGGGTGAAGGTGGCACTCGGTCAGGACGGTCCAAATTGGCGTGTATTGAATGCATGTCCTGCTTGTTCATACGAGGTAAGTAGTGTTGCCTCCTCACCTCCTTTCCCATGACTGACCACCAACGTAGCTCGAGGATGAGCCCAAACTCACCTTCCGACGGATGTATGCCATTGATGGCAATGATTCGTTGAAGCGTATTGCACGTGTTGGTGCCCGGGAGGTAGGGGACACACGGTGCTTCTCTGACAGTGACTACTACATCCCATCTGAAGAGGTAGATCAGTGGGCTGGAGAAGTTAGATCTAGACACGATGTTAGGGAGGATTCCGAGGATGAGGCGAGCAACGATGAAGGACAGGACCCCACGAACAACGAAAACACCAACCAGGGAGCATGCGCTAACAACTGGAAAGCTGCGCAATCTGATTCGAAGAAACGTATGTGGGGGGTTTTTGCGGAGACTGGTCTATTCGCGAGTGCGTGCAGACATGGGTTCATCCTGTGGGTTGCCGATATGATCCGAAGCGGAGAACAGTAAGGTCTATATGATAGTACCCCCTATCTATCTAACCATTTTCCTTATTTGTAGAGCCAAGTACCCGCTCGCGATCACGGCCCGAGCACTTCGGACACTTGGCCCACGCCTCCTCCAGGGGTACGATATCGGCTGCGTTTTCCAGAAAACAATTGCGTCCAGTTCGCTTGGAGTGGAATTCGCTGAGTCACAATCCCGTTGCTGTGTCAACGCATTCCATGGTTACTCTCACAACTTTGTATGCCAAACGAAGAACCATCCAAACACAATCGAGGGGATCGGTCTTGAAGACCTCGAGACTATGGAACGGATCTTTAGCTCCTCAAATCAAGTTGCTGGATTGACAAGATATTCATCAGCGTACCATCGGCGTGTTTTCATTGACATGTTCTTTCAGCAGTGGGATAGCGATAAGTATCAAAACTTAGCCTTGATGCTCCTCAATAACTACAAACAAGCACTATCAATCATCGAAATTGAGAGTTCTGCCGTTGGGGAAACCAAGAATGCGTTGGGGATCACATCATCCGACCTTGAAGCTTGGCACCACCAACAAACCGAGTTCTTCGAAACAATTGGCGAAGAATCACCCTGGGACATCCATGCTATCGCATATGTTGAGCTCCTTCAAGAGCTTGACGCTGCTGAGTAATTTGAACTTCAGTATTGTACCTAATCTCATCTGATGTGCCTTGTGTAGATCTCGGGCTGAAGCTTCGTCTGCCCAATTCCTTCACACGGTTCCCCCAGACTATCACTTTCACCCCCCCTCAGGTACCACCACCACCCCCACCACGTACAGTTCCGAGTTATCGAGAACTCGTCGCCTAGAATCTGGGCGGCGACATGCACGAGAACGCCACGACCAACTCCTCCGTCAGGTACTAGAACTTGAAGTCGAGATGGGGATAGCCAAACGGTGGACAGCGGAAACACCAGAGTATGCGGAGACTGCCTGTTACATTCGCGAACGGCGATATCATCAAGCTCTTAACCACCTCCAACGCCTCGTTGTCCAGAGGCTCTTTGAGCTGCATAGGCTCAATCTTAGTGGGATTGGTACGCCTTCCACTGCCAAATGACTTCATCCCTGATGGTTCCCTAGGTTATAAAGCCCGGACCCATCTTGCAAAGTCGCTACAAACACGGTGCAAGGCCATCCGCAGTGCTACCGAGGCATACAACCGTGTTGCACGTTGTCTCGATCCCCCACGACCTCCCCTTGATTGGTCACAAGTCTCGCACTACAGTTTCCTTGACGAATTCAATCTACTGCGAAACACTCGACATGACATTAGCAACGCACCTTGGGCAAATCCAGTGGTTCGTGAAACCATCAAGAAGTTCCTCCGTGTCCGCCGAGCCCACGAAGAAATTGATCGGTGCAACATCGAAGTTCGCCGACTTTTCACTTCAATCCGTGATGAGGACCACAAATTAGACATCATACTGAAATGCCTGACAGGACAGAATGACATCATCCTTGGAGCAGTAGGAGAATATTGGACACGTCGCCGCCGTGTGAATGCCCTGCTACTGGAACGGATCAGGTGCACTTTCGCCTTGGACGGTTTCACCGGTAGCAAGATGGTTGGATCGAGGAAGGGGGATCATTCGTTGTGTACAGGTGGCCCCAGAACATTGCCAGGTTGTGATTACACGATTGGAAGTGATGACGATGACGACTTGCGGGACGATGAAGGCTTGAAGGAAGGTAATGGTGAGGACATCGATGATATAGATACTGACCAAATTGACGGACTCATAACTTTTGTCACAAGTTTGTAACTAAGTCCCTTGGTCAACCCCATGGTATTTTGTCCATACGTTGTATCGTTGTATATAGTTTACATACTTCTTATTTTATTGGCCCGTTCGAAATGGACAACCGCAGAATCTGAAATAAAATCAAAAAGACACCATCCCCTACTGGCCATCGACTGCGGTTGATCCCGCCAAATGCGATGTAAACGGGCACGGGCTGAGCGCACATTGCTCGATTTTCGAACGGTGGATCACCAGCTCACCGCGCGCCTGATCGAGTTTCCTTTTTGCGAATGAGCGGCTTTCCCTTCCCGCACCCGGGCTCACCCCTTCGCTTTGCGACTGGGGGCCACATAATGAGCTGGGGTGTTGGCCCTCATAGGTACGTATTATATTAACACACATTCAAGATATGGGACCTTTTTCGGGACACCCGGCACATCTCCGGTACCCTCTCCTCCGGGTGGGGGTGTGAGCAATGATCCGCTTTCCACATGTGCTATGGGTAAGTGGTTGATTAGACATCTTATACATCTATTCTACTGATATATTCAGGTGGAAAAGAGCCCAACTTGGCCCATCCTGCACGGCTTTCGGCCTGCCACGCTGGTGGGGTCAAAAATGACAAAAATCTCGATTACGCCCGAAATCGATGTGCGGTTGAACCGCCTGGTTGGGTGCGTATTCTGGTATGTATTCGTGAGGGAATTGTGCTCCTCCCGCATGGTCGCGTCCACCCCCTCTGTGTCAGCGATTGTCAGCGATCCCCTCCCCTTTTTTGTCCTCACTCCTGTTCCACTAATCTTTACAACTTGAAAGCCCACTCGCATGTGCTCTGGGCTGTTTGGAGCAGATCGTATCCCACACTGTGCTTCCAACGTTGTTTGGCGCACCTGTTGGTGATGATTCTTCCACTGCAGTTAGATTCGCTTCTAGCTGACCCCTACCACCTTGTGTTTGTGCAGGGACATGCAGACGCCCTAGGGATACACTGTATCTACATGTTCCGCATGATTTTGTACGACCTCGGTGAGTACACTTTCCTATAAATCGATCCCTTATTAAATCGCATTTTCACACCTCCGCCCTTTCCCCTTGGTTTCCTCGTTTATAATACCATGTTCCTGGGTGGCGTATACATCTAGTATATGCCCTCAAGGCTATTAACAAAATGGCCCAACGTTCAATAAGTTAATTCACCTTTTGTGTTTCATCCCACCCCTTGGAACCTGTTGAAGGTTTTCGCTTTTTCCATCACATTGTGGCCATTTTTACGGCCAGGGGATGATTACTAGCTGTTTACTGGATGATGTATGTGTACCCTAGTGCTATATATATAAGATTGAGATGATTTTCGTGTGGATACAGGAGGGGGGGGATATGCACAAAATTGGATGAATTTCGAGCACCGGGAATTGTGTATGTCGTTTCATACTGTAAAATCATGTACAGTAACATCAGGTATAACATACCAATCAAGCAGCATGAAACCCGCAGGCAATCCCATGCGCCGTTCTCAAAATACGCACTTGACATCTCGAGGTTCAGATCCACATCCCTCGGCCCAGACCCCGAGTTGTCAAGTGCGTATTTCAAGAACGGTGCATAGGATTGAATGCGGGTTTTGTATGATTCAATAGGTATATCATATCCTATGTGATTGTATGCGTTTTTACAGTGTAATACACCATTCATAAATCCCAGTACCCGAAATTCACCCGATCTCGTGCATGTTCCTCCCCCTCACGCATCTGCACGAAAGTCACTTTAATGATTCATATATGGAGCTAGAATACACATATAAGATCTAAAAAACAAGTACCAGCCCTCCCCAGGCCATAGAAATGGCCGCAATATTATTGGTAAGCGAAAACTTATAGCGAGTTTTGAGGGAGAGGATGAAAAACAAAAAGTAAAACAACTTATCGATCGTTGGGTCCAATTGTTAGCGGCTTTGATAAAATATACTAGACATATATTCCACCCAGAAAAGTGCTCCAATAAGCGGGGAGACTGAGAAAAAATGGCGCAAATTTGGGAGAGAGGTTCGATTAAAAATTGATCTACAGCAAGATGTACTCACCAAAATCACGCAAAACGCGTGAAACACGTAGAAATGGTGGGTCCCTATGGATTACACACCCAACTCAATAAGAGCGAGGCGACGTGGACAGTATAGAGACGGATCGGTCCCCAGGTAAAGAACATTCCCTGATGGCGCGCCCAACGGTACTGAGCACGCGGCGTAGATCAAGGTCAGCCCCAAACAATGCAAAACATGTGTGAGGAAAGTTTCAAGTCAAATGAATAAACGGACCAGGAGCGAGAGTGAAAAAGGTGACCAAACGCTTCCACAACCGCCAACACGTAACACGTGAGTGCGGCGGCATAGGAGAAACGCAAAACCATGCATACATCTACGCAATCATGCACCTGAAAATGCGAAACAACCGGGCGCCGCGTTTGGACGCAATCGCAATTTTTGCGATTTTGACCCCCCCAACGCGAGAGGCCGAAGGTTGCACGGAACAAGCCCGGATAGGCTCGCTTCTACTCAAATATATCAGTAGAATAGATGGATAAGATGTCTAAGCAACCACTTACCTGTAGCACATGCAGAAAGTGGATCATTCATTGCTCACACCCCCACCCGGAGGAGGGGGAACCCGGACATGCGCCGGGTGTCCCGAAAAAGGTCCCATATCTTAAATGTGTGTTAGTGTAATACGTACCTATGAGGCCCAACATCCCGGCCCATTATGTGGCCCCCAGTCACAAAGCGAAGAGGCGAGCCCGGGTGCGGGAAGGGAAAGCCGTCCGTTCGCAAAAAGGAAACTCGATCAGGCGCGCGGTGAGCTGGTGATCCGCCGTTCGAAAACCGAGCAATGCGCGCTCACTTTGTGCCCGTTTTGCGTCGCATTCGGCAGGATCGACCGCAGTCGACAGCAACGTTCAACCGTCAGATGCTACACTCAGGTGTCTTGACCTTTTTTCCTCAGTTGGTGTCGTTCCCCCTCTGATAAGATCTCCAGGGAGCATATCACCTTGTCTTGGGTGTATCGGTTGTTCCGATTCACATATTGGGAACTCCATATCCCACTTTTTCATCGCAACTTTCCGGGGCCACGTCAGCCAGGGGAAAAAATCGTACCACTCTTCTCTCCGCCCCCCTCCACCACCGACAGTACGAAATGAACTACTGGGTCATCTTGGGCGAACCTGAGCCGAAATTGTTTGTGCACGATGGAGTGTGAGTTGGTCACCCGATGAATGAAATCCTAGCTGATATGCAATAGCCCCGGAGTGTCTGTCAAAGGGCGAACAACACGCCCGTTCCCGGTCCACATACAATGCCGCACGCTCGAACATGCAAAGGAAGTTGCTGGGATTCACGAGGAGCTTCAAAGTCTACTCTCCTGCGGGGTTTTGTCCGAACAATTCGCTTCTCTGGTGTACCGGTCACGCCACTTCCCAAAAGTCATGACCGAGGCCGCCCCTTGGTACGCTATTCTTAACGGGAAGTCGTTCAAAGGTATCCTTCTTTCTCAAAGGTAGGTTCTTACTTGTATCCATGTCATGTATTTAGAGACACAATCTGACTCTGTTGTAGTGACTGCGATGCTCAGAAGGATGGCTACCGATACGCAAGTTTCCGGCCAGCCTCCAATCTTCGCGACGCCCTTATCCATATCATCCTTGGCGGTGATAAAACCGCGTTTGAGAGTATTGTTGACACAATCCTACTCCCCCACATAGATCGCTTATCATTGACCGTGTCCTCATACCACCCGGGTGGAATGAAAGGTATGTATCCTCCCTGTGGTGTTCTGTTAGTGTACACTTACACTAATCTACATAGGTGGTGTGGGGTTTCAACCCAAGCCCTCCGGGAGCGGCGCAAGCTTGGATAGCACCACTGAGAGTACCGGTAAGTATCTAATGGCTTTGTGATGTGCAAAGGTTCACACACCATCCATCCCATAGTGAGTTCCTCCACTTCCTCGGCCTCAACGGTCAGGAGCCGGTATAATTTCAGTGGGGCTCGTACTCAGACCCCCAATGCTGCCCGCTACTACCCTGTCCCAACCACTTCTCTGGTCCGAAAGCCTACCGCCGTGTACAAGTATATCCGGGGTACGGAGGGTGTTGTCGGTAGCATCACCGACCCCTCGGGTGTAGATTCCACCATTCATGAGGACATTGAGAACATTATTGGCACAATGCGTGCCCAATATCTTGATGTCCACGGCTACAGGAAGGAGGCAGTAGAGGTGATTATAGACGCATACCAGTCTGCCAATACTGCGGAAGATTTCGTCGCTCTTGCAGGTGGATGTGGGATGGCGGTTGTGGAGTTGGAATGGTTCTGGGAGCTTTCCAACTGTTGCCTTTAGTCGCTCCCATATTTCAAAATGTGTACAAAAGACCCCCACCATACCCCCTAACCGAACCACTGTATGACGATACATCACGCCTCCGACTGGCTGTAGCAAGAGGTACCTTTGGGGAGGTCCACTTCCCACTTCAATATACCCCACGTGTACTCCCGGTGCTTCCTGGTATATTTTGGGGCAAGATGGGAGGGAATTTCGCTCTACCCCCCACCCCCTCCCTGTCAGACAATGGCCCCATCACCACCACTGCCCCCCACTGAGCTTGACACGATTTCGCGTAAACATGCGGTATCAAAACGAGCACCAAAGCTGGCTCTGAGCAAGAGATCCATGTTCTGGAGGAACAGGACGCCGTCACGAAACCCAAAGAAACGCGTCCTCACTGCCGGTGACCGTTCACTTCAGGCAAAGAAACGTGAACAGCACCGCCACGAATACCAGGACGCGTTGGAGGGTGCTCAGGCGACGGTTCGAGAACTTGCCGAAGGACTTAGGAATCGCTTCGGGAAGTACAGCGTCGACCACTACCTCAATGACCTGATCCATCGAGAGCACAAATCACGGTCTGAAAGGAAAGTAAATCCATGGAACGCTTACCAAAAGCTTGAGCTAGAACGAATGAAACGTACGTAGGCTGCTGATGACCTCCATCGTGCGCTGCCTGATATATGGTTCCTCAGGTGAAGCCAGTGACAACGCGTCCAACCTCAATCTTACGGAGATCAACAAGCAGATCAGTGATCAATGGAAGACCCTTTCACCTGATCAACGCGAGGCTATTACCGCCGAGTCAATACAAACAATCGAGGAGCAACGTGAAAGGAAGAAGCTTGTGGCACACAGTGTCCCACTCAGCTCTTTTCACGATGCAAGGAGTACAATTCAATCCGTTGAGACCCAGGTAGGTTGCCTTTGGTTCATCAACTCGTGGATTCTGAAGTCTTGCAGTTGGCGCGATTACATGCGAGGACTGGCCTCGAATTCCTGCTGGTGGCCTGTCGGTCCACTGTCGAGGACTTTGCAAGGCCATTTGCATACTTCTCAAGTGATACAGTCAAAGGGTTCTTTAGCTCGTCACTGAACCGATCGGTTGACGACTTCGCACTCCAGCTTGAGGCGTACGTGATGTCTGGTGTTAAAGGTGTGGCATGCGTTCCCGGTCATCAAGCACTCAGTACTACTATCTAACACTATCCTAGGTGTCGTGGAAAATTCTAGGACACAAACCCTGGAGCTCAAGAAAAAGACAACCGGCTTAATTGTGGAGAAATTGCGTGCGTGTACTAGAGTGTTCTGTACTGGGCCCCGGCTAAACTGTTATTGGCAGGGGCTATCACTGGCACAACTCAACTGCATATGGAATACAAACGATTCGACGACCTCATCACTCGGAAATATGGCGTTGTCATCAAAAACTGGCCACTGGAGGTGTTCTGCAACCCAAGTGCTGTTCGCACTCGTGTTGAGCTAGAACTACTCTTCAATGGGTGGGAGTCAGGGACAACGCGTTTTCAGAAACTCTCAAAGGATGAAATGAATGTCTGGGAGAGCAAACAGTTTTCATCCCAAGTTGCAACAATGTCGGTATCGCCACCCCCCACTCCCTTCCTGCTGGCTGCCCTTCCAGATACACGGGTTTCTCCCACTTCCGCGACCTCCTCTCCCCCACCAGAGGATATGGTAGTTTTATCCGAGCTCGCCGGACAGGAAGCCCCCCAACCTACCTCAAACCCCGGGCAAGGCGCCACGCCAACGTCAGCGTTGGACATGCGATCCCCGACGCCTAACTCCCAACTAGTTGCCAAAGCAATCCGCCTAGATCCCACCCTGCAATCGATTGACCCGACCCTCATCATGGTGGGAGTCGCACAGGGCCATCACGGTCCAACAACCGCAAGTTCGGTAACTGAAATCAATCACCCGCCTGCCCTCGCTCCCCTCACATCCCAGAAGAAACGGAAGGAACGGGTGTTCGAGATCATCACCCCCCAGTCGTTTGACACGCGCTCGACCAAGAAACCACGGAAGGGGCGGAAGGCCACGCAGGCGAATGGGAATGTGCCTACGACAGGGGGCGGAGGTACTGTGCCGGTCGAGGGTATCATCCATTAACTTCGCCAATCTCCCTGGAACATTTCTGTTCCAATCTTGTGTACTACCATGTATCGAAGAAAGACATTTCTTGCCGGCAACCAAATTGTTTCTGCCATGATCCCTAGTGTTTGCCCCCTCAAACATCGAGCAAACGTGAGAATAGTTCACAGCGAATGGCCTGCCGGGTACAGAGGCGCATTCACTGCCCTGTTGTACATTCCATAAAATGTAGTAAAACGTACACACTTTCTGTCGGGAACGAGGGTGGGATGCGCGTTACAGCCAGAACTGATGGCGATGCGAAGTCCCCTGTGGCCCTGAAATCACAGTACACCCAGCTTTATAGCATTTGTATTATCCCACACATCGAAAAACAATGGAGTACGCCCACATGCAACCCCAACTCACGCAGCGCCGTCCCCCGACCGGTATTACACGTGTATACCCGCCCCTCCGCCTCGGATCCATCACCACCGGCTTTGCGGCGCGGTCCACTGGTTCGATCCCAAGCGGATCAGCGAACCTACCACGTGAGACCACGTGTGGTTCGGCTCCCTGGGGTTGGAGAGGCATGAGGAGGTTTGACGAAAGGGGCAAGGTGGTTGTTACCAAAAGGGGGTTTTTTTGGAGGTGCACCGCAGGTGAAAGGTGGGCCATAATCCTCCCCTAATTAGGCGGTGTATTCACGTCTCTTTGCACCCCCTACTTAGGCGTTGATCTCGTGAGAACGAGGTGGGTAATTCAATTAAACGATATCCCCCAGGTT
>Ga0307509_10007095_pt1 | contig 14785 bp, 10 predicted proteins | sample 10_EM_MG_FD_202245 | JGI IMG/M metagenome (GOLD analysis project Ga0307509, IMG submission 202245) | Populus trichocarpa ectomycorrhiza microbial communities from riparian zone in the Pacific Northwest, United States - 10_EM | ecosystem: Host-associated > Plants > Roots > Unclassified | place... | reverse complement strand
ATGGGTCTGAGCGTGGCTTCTTTTAGCTAGAGGCGATTGAACGGGAGCGAGATCTAACACAGTTCATCGTTCACGTTGACATGGACGCATTCTACGCGAACGTGGAGCTACTCGACAATCCTAGCTTGGCGGGGAAGGCATTTGGGGTACGCCCCGTCTTCATCGGATCACGGATCCTACTTACTGACTACCATAGGTAGGTCATGGCGTACTGACTACCGCATCCTATGAGGCTCGAACGTACGGCGTACGTTCTGGGATGCCCGGTAAGACCAGTGATGTTCAGAGTACAATAAGTGCTAACCTTACCAAGGATACATCGCACAAAAACTCTGTCCCGACCTTATCTTTGTGGATCTTCATATGTCGCGCTATAGCGAAGTGTCGAAACGAATAATGGCCATTTTCAAGCAATACGATCCCAACATGCTTGGAGCAAGCGTCGATGAAGCATATATAAAGTATATATTTTCCCCGAGCGCCCTCCATGAGAGGCAAGGGGGATATTGTTCTGATAGCTTTACTTCCGTCTCAGTATCACTGAGTATTGCGTACAACACAACTTGGATCCGGACGAATGCGTACGGCGGATGCGTCAGCGGGTTTTTGACGAGACCAAGCTGACAGTCAGCGCGGGTATTGCAGCTAATAAGGTATGCTTCAATTGTCTTCGTACCAACTCCCGATGTCCATCGTCGCTTTCTAGATGTTAGCCAAGGTAGTATCTCCTCCGCCTATCAATCGTACCCCGGTCTTACTTTGCACGCTGTTTGGCCCAGATATGTTCTGACAAGGTGCTTTTCTCGACAGTCAGTCTTCTGACACGAACTTACCTTTCGGTCTAGAATAAGCCAAACGGGCAGTTTCACTTGCCTCATACGTCCGAGGCGATCAAGGACTTCATGCGGGACCTGCCCATACGCAAGATTCCAGGAATCGGCCGTGTCAGCGGGCGCTTGTTGGACTCTATTGGGGTGACGGTTTGTTACTGTCTTTATCGTGAGTTGAATTTCGCTCATTCCCCACATTCGACGTATATTCAGACATGCGGCGACATCTTCAAGTGCCGCGGCGTACTATCGTTACTGGATAAACAATTCGGCTTGCGCTCAATGCTTCGGATACACCTAGGCATCGCGTCCAACGTCGTCCAGCCGTGGGCACGGGAAGAGAAGAAAAGTATAGGATCAGAAAGGTCTTCGGTACCCTTTCACACGATGACCATTCGCTAATGCTCCACCAGAACATTCAAGGCTACTTCTGAGAAGGAAAAAATCTTGCAGAAGCTCGAGGACATCGCGGCCGAACTCGAGGACGACATGGAAAGTGGGGGATGGACGGGCCGGACCATCACGTTGAAGTACAAACTCGATACGTACGAGGTGTTTACCCGAGCCAAATCATTCAATCGGTGGATCAAGACGAAGGCTGAGCTGTACGAGGCCGGCAAAGAACTCCTTCAACCCGAATGGCCGCTTTGCCTTCGTCTAATCGGACTCCGCGTCACGAAGCTCAAAGACCTCCGAAAGAAAGAGAGCGGTATCGGAAAGGTCTGGCGTTCCTTCTCTCGCGGTCGCTTTCCCAGTGCATACTTGGGCTGACATATCATCTCCCGTAGTTCTTCGAGCCGCTTCCTGATTCTCCATCCAAGAAAGGTCGCGCCTACGACAGTGACGATGGTGGAGACTCAGATGCCGAGTTCATAGAGCTCGACCCAGAAGATGATGACCTGGACCACAACGCCTTGGACGGCGAAAGCGAGTCCCTACCCCTCGCCGCGCCTCACGCCTCGACCAGCGGACATCACCAACCACCACCACCAATGTTTGCGCTTCCCGCCCCATCCTCCCTGGCATCGATGCCGAGCCCGTCAAAGATATCGTCGGAAACACACGGCACTGTGATGGCGCCGACAGACTCCGTGCAGCGAGCGACGGTCCCCTTTACCTCGGAACGCCAGGACGCGGTGGCCTTCCGGAATCGGAAGCAGCTGCGGGGCATCGGCGGCCCGTCCGAATTGCCGGATCACGCTATGCGCGACGGTGACAGCGACGCCGGATGCGTCATCGCGCAGAAACCACCGTCAGACCGCGCCGCCCGGGCGCGACCCGGATCGACGAGGACGACAACGCCCGCCGCCGACGCTGCCGCTGTAGGCGAGTGTCCGCTTTGTACGCGGTCGTTTGTGGATAACGATGAACTCAATGCCCATGTCGACTGGTGTCTGAGCCGAGAGGCCATCCGTTCTGCGCAAGTCGAGGGCGACGGGAGGTCCAAGGAGCGGAGGAAGCTCGAGGTTGGCGTTCGACAACCCAAAGAGTGGTGGAAGGGAGGATCCGTGGAGGGGAGTGCGGCTCGAAGTCGAAAGCCAAAGCGGCAGAAATTAGGAGGTTGATGACATTCACCTCCATGCGTGTATATCCTTTTCCTGTATGTTGTGTATCCTGTCATGTACCATTATAGCAAATTGTCCCAACCACTGCTTGCGACGACAAACTCTGTTCCAACAACAATCTGTCCCTAAATCTACTGTGATAAAGCATGCAAAATCGAATAGCACTATAGCAGCAAAGCAGAACAAGTCCACAGTGAGATACCCACATCATGCGCTTCCCTCAGCCCATCTCACCGACTTTGACTTTGCCGGTTTCGTATCATCTCGTGACGCATTTGGCCAGACTGGTGGAGCGGGTGTAGTGTGCTCCTCGGAGTCGCTCACGCCATCACTCTTATCTTCGTCATCACCTTCGTCGGCATCGCCTACACCGAATAACTCCTCTCGTTCATCCCAGACGTCGGCCAGCGCCAAGCTCTCAGAGCGAGCGCGTGCTTTTCCTTTTTTGTTGCTATTGTTCTGTGGGAACAGCGCGGACGGTGGTGTATCGGGTTTGTTGTAAAGAGGGAGAAGCTGTGTACCGGACTCGTTCTCCTCGTCAGAGTCGAGAGCGAGGGAAGAGTTGGACGCGGAAAGGGGTCGGTACAGCCGCGAGATCTGCCGCGAGGGAGTTTTGTGATGTTCTGTCAGCTTTGGCCTAGGAGAAGAAAGGATGGGCTCGCACCTCCCGTCTCCGGCGGTAGTGCTTCTCGAGGTGGTAGGCGACGTATAAACCGATTGCAGAACCCAGGAGATTTGCCTTCTCAGATGCTGTTAACAACTTAAAGGATAATGAGAGATGAGGAACGCACGACGACGTCGCCGAACTGGAAGGTCTTATGCTGGGCGAAGGACATATGAGTTAGAAATACGAGTGAAGGGGGAAGGAAATGGGCTCACAGGGAGCAGTGATTGTACAGATTCGCTCACAATACCGCCGAGGAAGAAACACACGAAGAGGGTAAGGATCAGCGGGCAATTGCGCCAGAACCATATTCGTCGGTGTTCTCTGTGGATGAGGACGTGGGTCGTCAGGAATCAAGATCATAGGAGTATGGGGTAGAACTCGGCCCACTCCTCCACATCAAAAATGAAATAGAAGACGCCGGTCGCGATGCCCAGACAAAAAAAGTGCAATAGTTTGTCGTTGAGTGGAAATACATGGACGACGTTCGTGAAGCCCAGGAACGCAAGCGAGAGCATGATCAGAATCGTGAACGCGACAAACCACTGGTAGAGGGAATGAGGGAATTGCTCAGGTAGGCACCCAACAGGGAAGGAAGGCTCACTGGTCGGATGCGCAGGGGCAGATCGTACTTTGGGATGTTGAAGCTGTAAGAGCGCATGATGGCCTTGAAGGCACGACGACCATGGCGGCGTGCATCGCCCATTCGGCGTTAGATTCCGGTTCGTGTCGTGGGCGGGAAGTGCGTTTTGTCGGTTTGGAAGGAGGGACGAGAGAAGCCGTTGTTCCTTGTCGGGGTTGTTGTGGTACTGGGCGCTCTTGTCAGAAATCGGGTAGGTACAGATTGTATTGGAGACGCCGGCGGCTGTGGAAACCGGGAGGCAGAAAGCGGCGGGTGTGCGGAGAGTGCCACTGCATAACTTAGCGCGCCGTGTGCAGTGGCATCGCTTCCCGCCAAGCCGTCCTGTTCCGGACCAAACTTGGCCAAACAGCATCTAGCCCGTGTTAGCTGTAGTTATGGCGATCACTCTGGATTCTGTCAGCCCCATTGCCACATGGGAAGTTTTCGTGGCCTTGCCACTTCTTATTCGGGGGTATATAATTCTGAGAATATTTGCTTTGTATCCTTATTGGAATACAGTTTTCTCTCTTCCCCAAGCTCTGTCCGACACTTCTCTGTGCGACTAGCTAGTCGGAACCTTGGTGTATTCATGCACTACTACTCCGCTTTGCCACCGTCTTGCCCTCGGGGCCATCGACACCATATCCCTACCTCGTGCATGAACCGTTGTCGCAATTACGACCAAGCGCTCGACTGCAACCCGCGCCTATCTGTATCAGGTGAGTACCTTACGGATATAGAATAACTTGATCAGGCTGTGCACTAACCCTTGACCCAACCCACCGCATCCCACTATCTCTCCATCAATTCTCACAGTGAACCAACACGTCACATTTCTTCCCTGCTCGCGATATGGCTGCTGACCAGTTAGGATCCACCGGGTTTCTTCCACTCTACGAGTCTGCCTTGCAGGCTTATGAGAAGAATGCTGGCGTCGCATTCGCCGAACATCCCCTCGCCTTACAGCTCCAGAGTTGTGACTCTGTTGAGTCCATGACTTCTGTTCTGCAAGGTCAAGCTCAGGCTTTGGGTGAATTCCAAGGAAGCGATAGAGTCATGAAATCTATCAAGAGTATTGTATCAATTTTAACTAGACTTTCTCCTACTGCCGCCCTCGCCGTCGACATGGGTCACCGTCTGGTACGTCAGCAGGCGTTGATGTCATGTTTTATTACTGACAGATTTTGCAGCCATACTCTCCCGTGAAAGCTTTACACGCTGGACTTGCCGTACTACTTGCTGTACGTACCATTTTCTACCTATGTGGGTACCTTCGTCACACCGAAGCGAACCAGGCGGCCCAGGGCGTCACTGCCAGCTATGACGCACTCGTCGACTTGCTCGAGTCCATTGAACATTTTCTTCGTCGTCTTGATATATATACACGGATACCATCTACTCCCGCAATGGACGAGATAGTGGTCGGGATAATCGTGGAATTGTTGTCGATGCTCGGTCTAGCGACTAGAGAGCTCAAACAGGGACAATCAAGTGGGTCCGTTTTCGCTATCCTGTCACCTTACTGAGCGCAACGCAGTCAAAGTAATCAAGAAGGTCTTCGGAGAGAAGGATGTCGACGCGGTCCTGCAGAGGCTAGACCGGCTCACAGAAGATGAGGCGAGGACAACTGCAACTCAGACCCTCGAGGTTGTTTACAGCCTCGTCCAAAGCATGACGGCGATCATGGACGGTGAGTATTGAGTAAATGCACTGTGCTCGACATCCACCATGTGTTGAACCTGAACACTATTCCTTGTAGATGGCAGGGTATCGGTTGATGGTGTTCGGGAAACCCTCGGTGAGTTTCGTAGGCGGCAAGGAGCTAGTTCGATGTTTGACCGAACATTAGAAATCCTACATAAAATGGCGAGCGACAAGAACAAGTCAAAACGTGAGCTATTTCCTAATGTTTCCATTGCTAACAAGACGCGCTGAGATTCTCTGGCAGGTGAAAAGCTACAGAGAGACATCCGAAGTTGGCTCTCACCCCCCGATCCATGGAAAAATCACCACATTGCCCATGAATTGCGGCATGGTGTGACTGGGGCATGGTTTGTTCAAGGTGTTGCACTTTCCGAATGGAGAGAATTCGGACCGAGTGCACTACTATGGGTACATGGGAAACGTAGGCACTACCCCCAGCTTACTCGTCCACAGTGGCTGATAGTTTTTTAGCTGGCGCAGGCAAGAGTGTCCTTTGGTGTGTTAATCCTTCCATAATTCTCTCTTCATGAGAACTTACAACGTTGGCCAGTTCTACGATCATCCAAGAGATCGAGGTCATACGGAAATCTGGACTTGCATCCTTGGCATTCTACTACCATGATTTTCGGGAGGATCAAAAGCAGGATCGCCGTGGGCTGCTCTCATCCGTTCTATTCCAGCTTTGTGACCAATCCGATTCCTACCATGATGTCCTTTCTACCTTCTATTCGACTCACCGCCACGGTGCACAAAGTCCCAGCAACGATGAACTTCTCCAGTGTTTGAAGGAATTGCTGGATCTGCCGGGACAAGCTCCAGTCTGTCTGATAATAGATGCCTTGGATGAATGTCCAAACACATCTGCTATTCCATCCCCCCGCGAGCAAGTTCTAACACTTCTGGAACACCTTTTGGAGTCACGACTTCGAAATCTGCGGTTATGTGTCACGAGCCGACCGGAAACTGACATCAAGATTGCTCTTGAGCCCCTAACTTTCCGTTCCATTTCAATACACGATGAGAGCGGACAAAAGGAGGACATCGAAAATTATATCAGGTCCGTTGTCAACACGGATCCAAAGAACCGAAGATGGAAACAGCAGGACAAGGAACTAGTGATCAAGGTCCTCACAGAACGCGCTGACGGGATGTAAGTAACCAAATTATAAGTTGTTGGCGGACTTGCTTAGATCAAATCAATAATGCAGGTTTCGCTGGGTGTATTGCCAGCTTGTGTATCTTTGCGGCTGTCATCCAGGGCGTATCCGTCATGCCCTGGCCGAATTACCCAGGACGCTTGATGGGACATATGAGCGCACGTTGCAAGAGATCAAAGAAGCAGACTGGGAGCTTGCGCACAGACTGTTCCAATGCGTCAGTGTCGCTTCGCGGCCATTCCGTGTGGAGGAACTGGCAGAGTTTCTCGCATTCGATTTCCCAGCGGGACCGATTCCTCAATTTCGTTCGGATTGGCGACTCGAAGATCCCACGGAAGCGGTGCTTACTACATGCTCCACATTGCTTTCCCTTGTCATTGTCGACGATTCCACAGTCATACAATTCTCGCACTTCTCTGTCAAGGAGTTCTTGACATCTACTCGCTTTGCAGAGAAATGCAACACCATTTCCCGCCATCACCATATTTCTATGACGCCCGCTCATACGTTAGTCGCGCAAGCATGTCTGGGTATCCTATTGCATCTAGACAAAGATATCACTGGAGGTAGCCTGATGGAATTTCCCCTCGCCAACTATGCTGCCAAGTACTGGGTTGAGCATGCCCGTTTTGAGGGTGTGTCAGAAGATGCAGAAGAAGGCATGCAACAGCTGTTTGACCCGAGCAAACCACATCTTTCCATTTGGATATGGATATACGAACGAAAGTGGAGCCGACGGATCTGGCTAAACATGGAAAGGCCGTTGCCGCTTCTCAGAACCCACTTGCATTATGCCGCTTTTTATGGCTTTCACACTGTTGTGAAGCGTTTGGCCATTGAGCACCCACAGGACCTGCATTCTCGCGGAGTCAATGACGAGTCAACGCCGTTACATTTGGCTTCTGGGGAAGGACATACGGAAATCGCACGCATCCTCGTCGACGCCGGTGCCGATGTGACAGCCCAGGACAGGAATGGGTGGATTCCACTGCATCGGGCCTTACTAGGTAGTCATGTGGATCCCGTACGGTTTCTCGTCGGGCACGGCACCGACCCAACAGCAGCGGACAGGTGGGGATCGACACCGCTGCATCTGACATCGCACAATGGTCATTTAGATCTCTCACGGTTCCTTGTCGACCATGGCGTCGATGCAACAGCCAAAGATAAACGTGGATGGACTCCGCTGCATCAGGCATCGCTTCAAGGTCATATGGATGTCGCACGACTCCTTGTCGAGAAAGGCGCTGATGTGATGGCACGGGCCAAGGACGGGTTGACTCCGCTGCATCAGGCGTCGCGACATTGTCATGTAGATCTCGCACGCTTTCTCATCGAGCACGGCGCCGACACCGCAGCCCACCAAAAGGACCTGTCCACTCCGTTGCATTGTGCATCGGGAAATGGCCACGTGGATTTAGCACGGCTTCTCATCGAGAACGGCGCCGATATAACAGCGCAAGATAAGTCTGGTTCGACTCCATTACATCTAGTGACGCGAGCTGCGACAACTGGGTATGGATCTGGCATACCACCCGCCCCGGAGCATGACATACCCAGGACAAACCAACACAAGCATAGGGTGCCTACACAGGATGATCGGTCCTTGGCTAGTCCATATATCGAACTCACACGGCTCCTCATCGAGCACGGTGCCGATGTGACAGCCCAGGACAAGAGGGGGTCGACGCCGCTGCATCTGGCATCGGTATCCTATAGGGGAGCTATGGAAGTCACACGGATCCTCGTCGAGCACGGCGCCGATGCGACAGCTCAGAACAAGAATGGGTCGACACCGTTGCATAATACGTCTGGTGGATATGATACGACTACTAGATTGAAAATTGCACAATTCCTTGTCGAGCACGGCGCCGATGCGACAGCCCCGGACAAGAATGGATCAACCTCGCTGCATAGGGCTTCGAAAGGGGGTCATATGGACCTTGCACGGTTCCTTGTCGAACACGATGCCGACGTGAAAATTCAGGACAAGAACGGACGGACTCCACTCCATCATGCGTCGACTGGCGGAAATGTGGATCTCTTACATTTCCTTGTCGAGCGCGGTGCCGATGTGACAGTCCAGAGCAACGACGGGTGTACTCCGCTGCACCTTGTATTGGGATCGGATGACTGTGAGAGAGACATGGCACTGAATCTTTCACGGTTCCTCTTAGAGCACGGCGCTGATGCGACAGTCCGCGCTAAGGATGGGTCGACTCCACTGCATTGTGCACCGACCAATAAATATGAGGATATTGTGCGACTCCTCGTAGAGTATGACGCTGACGTGACAGCGCGAGACAAGAATGGGTCTACACCGCTGCATCAGGCGTCGCGTATGGGTAATTTGTCTTTGGATCTTGCAAAGTTCCTCATCGAGCACGGCGCCGACGCGGTAGCTCAGGATAAGAATGGGTCGACCCCGCTGCACTATGCATCGCGATCGTACCAGGGACATGTGGATATTTCACGGTTCCTCATAAAGCATGGTGCCGACGCGACGGCGCAAAACAAGAGAGGGTTGACTCCGCTACATCGGGCGGCCCGCCATGGCCATCTAGACCTTGCACGGCTCCTCATAGAGCACGGCGCCGACGCGACAACACAGGACAAGCGAGGGTGGACTCCGTTACATCATTCGTCGCGCCATGGCAGTGTGGACCTTACACAGTTTCTCCTTGGGCATAACGCTGACGCAACTGCTCAGGACAAGGAGGGATCGGCTCCACTTCATAAGGCTTCGCGATATGGCCTTGTGGATCTCGCACAGATCCTCGTCAATCACGGCGCTGACGCAAAAGCCCAGAACAAGCATGGGTCGACTCCACTGCATCAAGCGTCACGAAATGGCCATTTGGATCTTGCACGATTCTTTATCGAACATGGCGCCGATGCGACAGTGCAAGACAAGGATGGGTCAACACCTCTCCATCAGGCATTGCTTAAAGACCATGTGGATCTTGCGCGGTTCCTCGTTGAGCATGGCGCTGACGCTTCAGTCCGGGACAAGGATGGGTCGACCCCACTGCATCTGGCCTCATACAATGGCCATATTGGTCTCGCCCGTAGTCTCGTCGAGCACAGGGCAGACCCAATTTCCCAGGACAAGCGCGGTTCGACCCCACTACACCAGGCATCAATCAGCGGAAGTGTCGGTCTCGCACGGTTTCTCGTTGAGCGCGGCGCCGACGTGACAGCCCAGGACAAGGACGGGCGCACCCCATTGCACCAGGCATCATGCGAGGGTCATATTGGTCTCGCACAGTTTTTGGTCTCGCACGGTGCCAATGTGACGGCCTATGACAAGGACGGGTCAACACCACTGCATCAGGCATCATGCGAAGGTCATATCGATCTTGCACAGCTCCTCATCCGACACGGCGCCGAAGCAATGGCGCGGGACAAGCATGGGTCGACTCCGCTCCATCAGGCGTCGCGTTGTGGAAATGTGCATCTTGCGCGTTTCCTTGTTGAGCACGGCGCCGGCATGACAGCAGAGAACAAGGACGGGTGGACACCACTGCACCAAGCATCGATTGAGGGTGACATGTATCTCGCACGGTTCCTTGTCGAGCAAGGCGCAGACCCAACGGCTGACGATAAGGATGGATGGACCCCCTTGCATCAGGCCTCACTCAGTGATGATATGAATATTGTGCGGTTCCTCATTGAGCATGGCGCCAACCCAAGAGCCCAGGACAAGCGCGGGTCGACTCCACTACACCAGGCGTCACGACATGGTCATGTGGACCTCGCACGGTTCCTCGTCGAGCAAGGCGCAGACCCAGCAGCCCAGGATGAAGATGGATGGACTCCCTTGCACCAGGCATCGCTCAGGGATGATAAACATCTCAAAAAGTTGCTCATTGAGCATGGCGCCAAACCAACACCACATATTAGGCGGGTGCTACGACATGGTCATGTGGATCTTGCACGGTTCCTCGTCGAGAAAGGCGCAGACCCAGCAACCCAGGATAAAGACGGATGGACTCCCTTGCATCAGGCATCGCTCCAGGATGATATGGATCTCACGCGGTTCCTCATCGAGCATGGCGCCAACCCATCAGCCCAAGACAAGTACGGGTCGACTCCGCTACATCAGGCGTCACAACATGGCCATGTAGATCTCGTACGGTTCCTCGTCGAGCACGGCGCGGACGTGACAGCCCAAGACAAGTTCTGGTCAACTCCGCTGCATCAGGTGTCACGATCATCCAGGGGCAGCGTTGATCTCGCACAGGTCCTTGTTGAACACGGTGCCAATATGATGGCTCAGAACAAGCACGGGTCGACTCCGCTGCATCAGGCGTCAATTAGCGGAAATGTGCCTCTGGTACGGCTCTTAGTTGGGCAATGTGTCGATACGGCAGCCCAGGACAATTACGGATCGACTCCACTACATCGTGCATCGCGATCGCGTAGGGGGGATGTCGATCTCGTGTTGTTCCTCCTCGAGAATGGTGCTGATGCGATGGCCCGAGACAAGATCGGGTCAACGCCACTGCATGGGGCATCGCTCCATGGACATCTCGGTCTCGTGCAGTTACTCGTCAAGCATAATGCCGACGTGACAACCCAAGACAGGGACGGATCTACTCCGCTGCATTGTGTGTCACGTTCGCGAAGGGGAGATGTGGATCTAGCACGGTTCCTCGTTAAGCACGGTGGCGATGCGACATCCAAGGACAAGCATGGGTTGACCGCACTGGATCAGGCAAGACTGAAAGGTCATGTAGGACTCGTACAGTTCCTCGTCGAACATGGTGCCAAGGCCAGAGTCCTGCCCGCGTCGCAGATTCAGCAGCCCTGGATGAAATTCCGTCCCGGTACGAGGTGGTGGTACGTTGCAATTTTGTTTAGTCTGCCGTCGACTCCTCAGTCAAGGATAAGGTTGCTGATACTTGGGACTTCGCAGGCAGTCGCCGTACGGACATTCAGCGCCCGAGCGATCCACACGCGGGGGGCTCGCGGCCCAGTTGGTCTGTTTAGAAAATGTAGACTCATCTGATTTAGATTAGACAGACCCGGAGTCTTTTTTATTTGCCGTACTGTTTATCTTGGTCGCTGTGGAACAATGAATTTTATCATCGTGCTCGAAAGCCGAGCGTCTTGAATAAAGGAGTAAACGGGAAGTATTACTTTTGTGTCAATCTAATTAACACAAGTATGTTGTCCCATTGAACCCTCACTTGTCGTGCCGCATGTTATTTTAGATACGAAATTGTATTTATACTTTGATAGTCGGTATAAACATGTGGTCCCCTGTGGGTGCAGTGATACCGTACATTTTAGATACGAAGGGTACTTCAGACAGTGCTTGAACCGGTTGCGCAGAATGCTCTGAAGTAGGCTCATGGCCACTGGTGTTTAACTTGAAGCATGCAAAGTCCTCAGCACCGTGGTGTCTGATCGTGTGCGCGACGTCGCGGGGAACTACACTGCAGGTTTCGCGGCGGTTTCTCGCGGGACGTCCACAATGGAACAGATAGGCATCCTTCCCCTGTGGTGCTGAGGCGCAAGTACCTACTTTCTGGTCAGTCAAGTAGGCGCCGGCTTATCCTAGAAGCCGAATGTTGGTTAGTGGGTAAACTCAATCCATCGAATCCCCTCACCTTGGAGCACCATTTCCCGTGGGACGTTTGTAAAACCGTACGGCCTTCATCGCGATGGACTAATTAGGTGATGGGAGATAAGCGAGTCGAAGACGGAGTAGGAAGAAGACAGACATCTCGCCATTCACCCATTCTACACACCCCGCATCACGATCTGGAAGCGCGGCATGGTTCTCACATAGGATGATATCGATTTACTGTCCTGACTAAAAGCCACGTTGCTCGTGCGCCACGAACGTCTCAGTCACAGAACTCCCCCCCTGCTCTTGAGCAAGCTCCTTCCCCAACTTGAAGTCACTTCTGCACAACCTTATATCTTGTCAACGGCTTTGGGAAGGATGGAACGCCGCCGCTTCCACGGCCAAAGCGCAGGCCCTCCGTCCATTCGTTAATGTCGTTACGAGTCTCCAAGATACGAGGGGATCCGAACTCGGGCTCACCAGCGGCGCCGACAATCCTGGCATAATCTACGTTGAGAGCATGGGTTTCTGATACGTCATTTTCCTTACTTGTCCAACAAGTACGCGTCGAAATATGAACCTGAAGGATTTAGTTGTCGCAATTGCACGGCGCCATTTGGTAAGTCGTTTCCCTTCGCTATCTGACAAAATTTGCATGGAGAATGCGGGTTCAAATGCCAGTGTGGTGAGTGGGTGAGGTACATGGAAGCAGCACGCACTTGTCTTTCTCGTATTTCGCAATTGTGTGTGTTGAGCAAACCGACAGGTAACTGCTGGTGCTTGTCAGTGATGTAGACCCAAATTCATCCTCCGAGTCGTCGAATTGGCGGGAAGTGAAGAGATTCGGCAATCAAGGTTAAACCAAAATTATGGAATCCAGCTCTTGTGCTTGAGCCTCGAAATTACCTAGAGGTGTTGTATTTACTTCCCAGGTTTGACATATACAGGAACAGTGGAAGGTTGGAGGCGTACGTCCCGGAGGATTTTATTGGATACTGCAGTCTGCTGTGCAAGGGAGCATACAAAGCCTCAGCCATGGTGGTGTTTGGGTTGTGTCTCAATCGCCAAAAGGTCACCGACTCACCACACACACCAAATGCGCCCGTCACGTGCGTGTTTTCTTTTTCGGCGCCACTACGTATGTAATCATGTAACACTTAGTCTGCCACGCTGACGCGACTTTGCTTGGCGCCTCCGCCTCCGGGCAACTTGCAGCGCTGGCAATTGCGTAGATGACGCCGCTTCTGCTACGAGCACCAGAGTTCGTCGTAAGTCGCGAAATCGGTTCAACCTCTTCCCGCTCATTTTATCGTCGCCACAACTACAGTTGACAAGTTCCGTGGCCTTGTGTGCAGACAATGGCTCAGAATATCCTCTTCCTTTCGAATCTCCAGGGCACTCCGGCTGGAACGTCCGAATATGCGCTTTGTACATCAAGCACCAGAAGCTGAGATTGTCTAGGTGACAGAGCTAGAGAACTTTCCGCCTATCACGCCTTGTGGCCTAGATTTGTTCTCACAGTACTGTATATGATCCTTTGCTCGTTATTCCCCTGATGCTTATCGTGTAGGAATCAACCGAACGGGCAGCTTCCACCTGTCTCACACCTCCGAGGCCACAAAGGACGTTATACAGGGCATTTCCATGCGCAAGCTTCCGGGGATCCGCTGAGTGAGCCAGCGGTTGTTGGACTTTAATGAGTGAAGTTTCATCCAGCGTTACTTTGTCTTACGTCGTATTTTCATGTTCCATCTATTTGGCGCACGTCCAGACACGTAGAGACATCTACAAGTATCGCGGTGTGCAATCATTACTTGATAGACAACCCAACTCGTGCTCGATTCCTCGGATACACCTGAATGTTACATGAAACTTTCTCCAGGCTTGGGCGCGGGAAGTGAAGAAAAGCATAACTTTGGATCAGAGAATTTTATGCACATGGTAGAAAATTAAACGTTTAAAATAAAACGTTCGGGGTTCCTTCGGCGGAACAAAGAAATTCGGAGATATCGTGGCCGAACTCGGAAACGACACGAAAGGAGGATGATTGACAAGTCAGACTGCCAGTTGGGGTACAAAGCTCGAGGCTATCGAAACGCTGACCCGAGTCAAATCGTTCAATTCCTGGATCAACACAAAGGACGGTTTGCGAGGCCAGCAGGGGACTCCTTCAATCCAAATGGCCGCCTTGCCCTCGACTCATTGGATCGCGTCCCGAACGGTCAAAGGAAGGTGGGCGGTGATGTAAGCGTGTGGCGTTTTCTTGCGGTCGCTATTCAGTACATGCCGATGACACGCCCCTCTCGGAGTTCTTCGAGCCCTTTCGTGACCCTCTACACCCCACCGGAAAGAGAGTTGCGCGTGCGATAGCGATGATGGATGAAGTCACATGTCGGGTTCATAGTACCCCATCCAGAAGACGAACCCGAATCACACCCCCACGGAGAAGAAGACCCCAACCACCCCTCGAGCGTCGTGCTTTGAGGAGCGGACATCGTCCATTTCCACCACCAGCGTGTGCACCTCCCGCATCAAAGAGTGAAACCCCTAGCATGGACAAGTCCGTCGAAATCAGCAGGCACATGCCTCACGACGCTGGGCGTCCACTATGAACGGAGTCGTCGCGGACACCGACAAGCTCAACGCTTTTAAGTTAGAATGGCTACAA
>Ga0307509_10007093_pt1 | contig 14786 bp, 13 predicted proteins | sample 10_EM_MG_FD_202245 | JGI IMG/M metagenome (GOLD analysis project Ga0307509, IMG submission 202245) | Populus trichocarpa ectomycorrhiza microbial communities from riparian zone in the Pacific Northwest, United States - 10_EM | ecosystem: Host-associated > Plants > Roots > Unclassified | place... | reverse complement strand
GGGGGAGAGAGAAAGTAAAATCAAACTACCAATTTGACTTTTCAAGAATAAAAATCCTCTCAGCAAAGGTGAAATATATATTTCACTTGAAAATGAAGCCCAAGTGAAAAGCCAAAATAGATGTATCATGAAGAAATAAAGACCAAACCCTGAGGTTTATGATGGCCGAATGCGGAAAGTATTTTAAGCGAGAGGAACATAGAGGGCGCGGAGCGTGGGGAGTTCTTGTACTTTAACAACGAATACATGATTTACAAAAAATAAAGAAAAAGAAATGAAAAATGAAAAAATGAAAAAATATGAAAAAAAATTACAAGAGTTAGAACTCTTTACGCAACCATCTAAGTCCTTTCTTTAAGATTACCTTTACTTATGTTATAAATTAAATACAAATACATTCTTTTCTCTTAAACATATTATCATATCTAAGATATACGCCTTAATCGATAAGAAGTCATATATACATCTTTGCTCTTAAGATAGCGGAAAAGATTACAAGAGCTATAAGAATCCTCTACAAAGATAATTAAGATTACCATAATCTTAATATGAACGCACTTAGGTCATTACTCGTTGTTTACCAACTCTTCAAGCCGAGATTGGTACATCAACTTACTCCCGAATGGTTCCCCTGCCAAATTGAGTACCCTATGCTACTCCTTTGTCCCCTGGGCCTTCCCCTAGGTTAACTAGGCATTTGTACACCAAGTATATGAGACCATACCACCTCTGGTTACCACTTGGTATACCATTTGGGCTAAGGTAATAGTCATTGTAGCTACATATCATAAGGTCATTACACTACTCCCCTCTTCTCTGGGTCTCTCCTTAGACAGTCAATGTCATCTCTTAGTTCCACGATTTGGATTGTCTCCATCCCTATAGTCTCCAGGTCTAGATGGATATATCTCATGGAACTGTTGCAATGCCTGCATTGCGGTATCTTCTAACATCTTGAATGGTTTCCCTGAATTCTCTTCTGGACCATACCCTTCCCAAGCAACTAGATACTGCACAAACCGGTGGGGAAACTTTGACTTAGGATTCCCATACTGTCGGCTATCAACCACTTACGCAACAACATAGCTAGGCTGGGGGTCCAATATGGCAGCTGTTGGTATTACCTTTTGAGGCCTGCCCACAGGATCCTCACAATAGGATTCCAACAGACTGACATAGAATACAGAATATATGTCCTATCTAATCAGCAGCTCAATCTCATAGGCCCTAGAACCAACCTTTTCAGATGACAAAAGTCGTCTGAGCACCTTGTGGTCTAGCTTTTCCATTGGTCTTTTAGTGCAGAGATTCTTGTAGTTTAACCCAACCCTGTCTGCTTTCTTAGCTCTGCCAAGCATGACATCTTCTAATGTGACATATTCCGGAGCTGGCTGTCTCTTGTGATCAGACTACTTCCATTCTCTTTCCAGTGCCTGCTGTAGTGTCTCTCAGATTTCTTGCCATGTGCTTTCCCAATCCTTTACCATAAGCTCACTGTGTGGTTGAATTCCCTTATTATCTGACACTATCCCGGACCATTCGGTTTGCAGGGAGAATCAATAATTAATTTCAGAGGGACTCGCCTTTGTGGATTCTGACATAGAAGTATTCTAGGCATGTTCCGCTAATGGTAATAGCGATACCCAATCGTATTGCTGATAAGTGCAATAACTCCTTAAGTATTGCTCCAGTGTCTGATTAACCCTTTCAGTTTGCCCATCACTTTCAGGATGGAATGCAGTGGACAGATTCAACTTTACTTGTAGTAGTTGCATTAGGCTCGTCCAAAACTTAGATGGAATCAGGTATCACGGTCAGAGACAATTGATTCAGGGAGCCCATCAAGGCGCCAGATATCTTTCACAAATGTCAAGCCCAGTTCGTTAATGTGTTCCTCAGTCTTCAGCGGTATGAAGTGTGCCATCTTGGAGAACCTGTCTACGATGACCCATATCTTCGTATACCCTTCTGACTTTGGTAACCCAACAATGAAGTCCATGAATATTGCCGTCCATGGTCTCGTAGGAACTTCTAAAGGTTCTAGTAGCCCAAACATCTTATGCCGGATGACTTTATTACACTGACATACATCACATGAACAAGCATACTCGGTGATATTATCACCCATCTTGGGCAAATAGAAGTTAGCCCTAACCCTGCCTATGGTCTTGTACATTCCAAATTGTCCAGGAATCTTTGAATGATGTTCTGCCTCTATGACTTTCTGCCTTAATCCCTTGTCCATGGGGATATACCACCTTTTCTTATACAGAAGCCAGTCCTTTTTGATACTAAGGCTTGTATTGACCTTACAATCACCTTTGACAAGTGCTTTTAGCATTGCTAAATAGGTCTGATCATTATTGGCTGCCTTCACCAGAGTCTCAGGAAAGGTTGTCTGCAACCGAAAACCTTGGCAAGTCTGCAACAGGTGTTGTCGCAAGATGACAGGCTCCTCCCCAATGTACTCTCCTGGGCAAAAAAATATAAAAGGTTCAGAATTACTCCCCCCTTTAAGGCGGTAGTCCCTATGCCTCGACAAAGCATCAGCCTTTTCATTCAACCATCCTTTCCTGTAAATATGCTTAAAATTGAATAGTTGTAGAAATTCCACCTAGCGATATTGTCTGCGGTTTAGAGTCTTCATAGTATTAAAGTACTCTAAATTCTTGTGATCAGTATACATCAATATCTGATGATCAACTACCATCAACATGTATGCCCATTCCTTAAATGCTGCCACTATTGCGGCCAATTCCTTATTATGGACATTATAATTTATCTCTGCTGGTGAGAACTTTCTACTATGAAATGCTATAGGATGTCATTTCTCATCCTTACAGAGTTGAGATAATACTGCTCCTAATGCAAAGTCACTTGCATCTGTTTCCAACTTAGTTGGACGAGTGTCATCAAAGTCTGTCCAGATTGGGCCCATGGTAAACATTTCCTTTAATATGTCAAATGCCTCTACACTAAGGAGCCCAGGCCCATTTGATACCTTTCTTTGTCAAGTCCGTTAATAGTTTAGCTATCTTACTAAAACCTTTTATAAACCAATCATAGTAATTATGAAAGCCCATAAAGCTTTGCCCATCAACAACCTTCCGGGGATTGACCAAGCCCAGATCTCTTCAACCTTTGTACTTGTCATAGAGATTCCTCAGTCAGATATCTTGTATCCAAGAAACTCTACCTCCCGCTAATGGAAACTTGATTTCTTAATGATAACACAAAGGCATGCCTTCCTTAGCCTTTTCATCACTCGCCCCATAAGGGCGACATATTCCTCTACAGTCTCAGTATAGATCGATATATTATCCTTATAAGCGATGACCTCGACATCTAACATATCACAGAATACATCATTGATCATACTTTGGAACGTTGATGGTGTGTTGCATAACCCAAAGAGCATCATGGTATAATCATAAAGACCAAAGCGTACCATCAGGCTTCGGCACAAACAGAATAGGAGCGCCTCTTGGCTTGGAAGATCTTCTGATCTTTCCATTGTCCTCCATTTCCCTAATATAATCCCATAATCCGTCTAATTCCTTCTTAGACAAAGGATATCTAGGCCCATCTGGCAGGATCTTAACCTTAATATTGTCCCCGTCCTCCTCAGTATAGAAGGCCATTCCCATGACAAAAATGTTGTCTGGGTCCTCGGCTAAGAGTTCATCGTCTGTAATGAACTCCAAGCGCCTTTCCTTTCTAAGACAGGGGGCTTTACAATTTTCAGAGCATCACTTAACACTCCCTTTCTCCTAGTTGATATCTGGGTTGTAGTCCTTTAACCATGACATTAGCAGATAACGATTCACTTTGCCTGCCGGCATATCTGCGACTTCAAATTGCATTTTATTCATATTGTCTCCTATGTACATGTCTAGCATAGTAGTATCATGGAGACCTGAGCCTGGGATATAATTCCCACTGCTATATGTAATGGGTATTGGATCCTTCCGACAAATACAAGGTACTTGGGCATCTTTTACCCAATCGCTGCTTAACACAGCCCCAGTAGCACCACTATTTAATAATCAGAGGGCCCCCCCACTCAGCTTCTCTTGGTTGTGGCTTCCTTTCAATCTCACTTTCACGTGAATAGATCTTATATGTGGCGGTGGGCAGGCAAGCCTCAGCCGCTTTTCTAGTTTTTTGTCCCTAAACATTGTGATTAGTACTGTCTCAGAAGAATTTGGTATAGTTTACACTGACTAGTCAATATCTCTTGCCTTTCGACTCAAGAGCGGCCACAACGGGTCATAAATTGCTTTATCACTTGATAGAATTTACGGGGTTTCAATTGCTTGAGTGTTTACAATCACGCCCACATGATTTTGGGTATTCAACCCTTCTCAGGTAAACTTGCAAAATAACTTCAATTGCTAAGTCAAGTCCAGCCTGACGAAATCAAAACAAAACCCAACCAAATTCCTTCCAAAATAAACAACAGTATGAGATAAGCAAATACACTTTGTAATGAGGGCACCCTGTAGAGAGGTGAACTCTAAGGTTGTGACCGCACCAAACTCGCAAAGTAGAAGATAAAGATGAGGTCCAATAATTCAGAAGAATCAACGGTAAAACTTAATATAGTTAAGCTCGAAGCTTCACTCAATTTAGTTCTCTCGAGGAAAAGTTTGTTGTCGAAGTAGAATGCCAAACGCTTAAACTTAAGTAGATATTCAGATTTAAGCCTTTGATATTCACCACTACTTCCGACCTTGTGCGAGCACCCTGGCCTGCTCAGGGTTTGTCCGAGGTCTACCCTCCATCAGGATTTATCCTGCCGGAAGTGTCGGACCAACTCGGGTAGACTTAACTCCGTCAATAGAATATGAGTTTCTGCAATGCATGTCCAATACAACCGCAGGTGGAAAAACTCTTCCGATCGAAGTCATACCACTGGCTAGCTGTTATGACAACAACCGGAGTCAATACCTAGGTGGTGGACTCACTGGCCCAGTGGCAGTTTCGTCTATACAAGCTATGCAGTCCATGATTTAATCTACGTGCCTATCCAATATGATAAATTGACATGCAGGCTCCGCCTGTGAGATGTAGCCGATGGTTGGCTAAGTGGGCGCTACCCATAGCCATCCTCTCGGGACATACACTACTGTGATAAGACTCATACCTCTAGAGTCCAATAACAACCCATAGTAATGCTACAAATCAAGGGGAGAAAGTCCGGGCTGGTTACTGAGGTATTTGTCTCCAAAGCACCCTGGCCTTCTGAGACTACCTGAGTGCCACTAGGAAGACTACCCTACAACCCGTAGGCTAGAATAGACTCCTAGATGCCCGAGAGACTATATATGGATGACCCCCATTTTGGCGGTTTCCCATACTCCCCTTATATATCCTGCGAACGACATTGGGTCGGTCAGACGGCGACGACTTATACGGTGTTACGGCAGCTGCTCAAATGACCTCTTTTAACTAGCAAACGAGCAACTACACAGCCGTCTGCCTATGACACGCCGTCCCAACGCTGGGGCCAGAAGGGGGTGTTAGCAAAACCCGCCCAAGTTCAATAGTATGTTCGGGCCACCCTCACACAGGCGTGGGGCCTTCCCGCCCAGATGCATGTGCGCCCAAGAACATCTAAGAGCCCATAGAATGTGAGGCAATCAACCGCTAAGTTCTAGGATGACTTTGCCGGTAAAGGTAGGGTAACTTGGGTTCTTTCCTACTGAGGAATCCTTATGCCGTGTAACCATGTTTAGCGCCTACTCGATTCCTCTTGAATCTTTCACGTAATAAACATTCGCGTTACGCTTAAAATAACTCTGCCGCCTTGGAGAGTTGAACACGTGACCTTCTACTAAGGCATGTGAGCCTTACCAATTAGCCCACGGCTAACCAGCTATGTATATTCTAAGTATACGAGACCATACCACCTCTGGTTACCACTTGGTATACCATTTGGGCTAAGGTGGTAGAGATTGTAGCTACCTATCATAGGGTCATTACACACTTTGCACCATATCACATAAGAAATAAAACAAAAGCTAAATAGAAAGAGCTGTAACCATCCCAACAGGTTACAAAAGAAACCTTCCTCCATCCTGCTTTTCTAGCGCGATATATTAGTTTCAGTTTGCAGCGCTTAATACAGGGGAACATACAACCCACATCCTTCATCTTCACCCAGCATGCCCATAATTCGGCCTAGCGTAAAGTTTAGCATCTTTCTATCCATAATTTCTTATTATAGAATAACTCTTACCTAGTCATCCATGTTGGTATCAACCTCCAAGATATTCAAATCAAGGGGAGGTGAGCCACGGAGATCGGCAACAACTTGTTTCACAGCAGGTGTGGGAGCCGCTTCAATACGGCGTGCTTTTGGTACCAGTTTGGCTGTAAGGCCAGCATCAGTAGGGTTTCGCTTTCTGCTTAACTGAGCAGATGCGATAAAGGGACTTGTTGCACTACACCTTTTCCAAAAGTGGTCTTCTTGTCCACAGCGTGAGCATTGATTCAACTATCTGGGTTTGTCGCTCAGAGTTGGTGGGAAGCCACAATACATGTTGGTATACACAGTTTCTGTGGGTCGGGAGGATCCGGACGGTTGATAACGGGGTTTCTGCTGTCGTGGCCCTGTGGCCTTCTTCTCCTTCCTCTACCTTTTTCCCTCTGAGGTATGCCTATCGTCCCTCTTAGTTCAGTTTGAAGCATGCATCTCCTTTAGTACCTGGGTACAGAAGTTAGAGGCATCTTTGAGCTAGTCCCCAGTTTGGCGCAATAAGTCTAGGTAATCCATATAAGTAGCTGGATGGGGTGTCTTCATGGGCCAGGCGACTTGAGCTCAACTGTCATGCTCTTGCATGCCTGGTTCTTCACAAACTCTCCACTGTACCCTACTACTGCTGCGAGGTGGATAAGTTTGTCAATGAAACAATTGACTTGTCTGGCCTTCATGTATAACTGACGCCCTTTCTTCAAAGCGTGATATCTATCCCTGTGGTCACCAAAGCTACCCTCCAAATGCTTGTGAAATCCTTCCCAGGTTCTCAACTAATTCTTGGGATTAAACTTAATCTCTTGTCATTTCACTAGGTCTTGATTAATGTGCAGGTGGATTGCCTTGTACCATTCTTTGACAGCATCTTTCAAGAGAGGGATGATGAGACTGCCTTTGTCTATTTCTTTCACCAAGGAATCTCAACAATAGTCTTGCTTAAGCTCGACATCGTGTATGAAGTATTGTGTCTTTGTGGTCTCTATTAAAGGCGTCAACTCCTAGTTTCTCTGGCTTCTTAGCCCGATGAGAGGACTTCTTAGCCCGATGAGCGGACTTCTTAGTCTGATGAGAGGACCTCTTAGCCCGATAACACTCCTGAATAAACTTATTCAGAGCTGAATATCACCTGTCATACAGGTCCTTCTTTTCTCAACTCCAATGGCGCTTGTGGCTGTCAAGGAAGTCTCTCAGATCGGGGGGTGAGGCATCAGAACCATCACTGTCAGAAGAAGAACTGAAATTACCCGGATCATCTCCCCCAGTGACTTTCCCACCTCCTGCACCTCCGGTGCTTCCACTTTGGCGGACGGATTGTTGAGGTTGGGGTCTTAGATAATCACGCTGAAAATCCCCACAGTTGGCTACCTTATGTTGGGTTGACTCACAATAGGCACAGGATGTTCTCTTGTTTTCAGGGTGGCTGGTGATTCCCCTTTTGGGTCCAGTTCAATAGATTGACTAGTCTTCCTAAAACATGGCCCTCAATGTGAAATATAAAACTCACTACCGTCTCCCCCAACCATTCAACAACCTTTTATAATATTTAGAAGCAAATTGTCCTGGTTGCTCTGAAAAACCTGGCCATCCAGCCCTGCCCGAAGGCTTGGCCAGAGCAGGTGGTGCCTGTACCAAAGCAGAGGGAGTCGAATTGTCAGGAGTCACCAGTTCTGGGATTGGGATTGAAGCCGCAACTGCAAAGGGCTGCTCTGCTTGTACCCGTATTGCTGGTGCTGGTGTGATAAGTTCATCTACCCGCGGGGTAGATATTTTCAATAGAGCTCGAGGTGGTGGCTGTGGGGCGGCATGCCTCAAGCTTTGGCTAGAAGCTATGCTTCTTGACTTTGAGGAACCACTTCGCTGAGCGGATTGCAGGTTCCTGAGGTTCGCCACAGGGCTGACACCCCTAGATCTCATGGCTTCCTCAAACACCACCGTCAGCCGGGGTGGTTGTGCAATAACTGACACCAGCAATTGCTGCTCCAATTGCTTGACTCGCTCTTGCGATGCCAAGGCTGTCTGGGTGACTTGAGTCAAAATCGGGGCAATCTCCTTATGCAACATTACGGGTGCCATTTCAGCTGCATATTGTGCAGGAGGCTCTATTGCATGGTGCAGTGGAGGTGCTGTTCCCATATTCACGTCTTTGTCGGAGTCTATGGAATACCCTCCCTGGACAGCCAACTCTAAAGCTGTCAGGCGTGCCCTGATCATTCTATCTGAAAGGGCAAGTTTACAGTATTCTGCCTGCTGTATCTTCATCTAGTGGTTGGCATTAGCTACCATCTCATTTTGCCATTCAAGTTGAGTAGTAATGATGAACTCTCGTATGGAAGCCTGTGCTTCTCGAAATGTCATTGTTACTTCTCTCACTATGTAGGGTTCAAACAATTCCCTAGTGAAGTGGGCAAACATCATAGGTGTTCTTCTTTGTAGGGGTATTCTATCTCTCACTGATGGGTCTCAAGTCAGACTGTGAAGGAAGGTAAGAAGGTTTAAAATTTCTGACCCCTGGAGTTCTTCTGGTATGTCTGGAGGTTCAAGGTCAGCCATCTACTCCTCGATGGGCTGCTATCCTATTCCGCGCAAGTCTGCAATAGAATTATAGCAGGAAAGGTGATTATCATATTCAACTCAATTCTTTTCTAAAGACATTGTTTTTCCACATGATGCTTCTTGTACCAGACAAGCAACTCGTACTCAAACAAATATCAAGACAAGGAATTTATTCAACAATTCTCAGAAGAGAGTTAAGCGAGTGCGCTTCACGATATACTGTAACGGGGGCACCCTATACAGAGGTGAACTCTAAGGTTGCGACCACACCAAACACTCAAAGTAGAAGATAAAGATGAGGTAAAATAATTCAAAAGAATCAAGCGGTAAAACTTAATATCGTTAAGCTGAAAGCTTCACTCAATAAGTTCTATCTAGAATTGTTGGTTATCAAAGTAGAATGTCAAACACTTAAACTAAAGTAGATATCAGATTTAAGCCTTTGACATTCACCACTACTCCAAACTTCTGCAAGCACCATGTCCTGCTCAGGGCTATCTGAGGTCTACCCTCCATCAGGAATTAACCTGCCAGAAGTATCGGACCCCTCGGGTACGCTTAACTCCATCAATTCGATATGAGTTTCTGCAATGTATCTCCAATACAACTGCAGGTGGAAAAACACTTCATATCTAAGTCATACCAGTGGCTAACTGCCATAACAACAACCAGCGTCAATACCTAGGTGGTGGACCCACTAGCCCAGTGGTAGTTTCGTCTATACAAACAATACAGTCCATCATTTAATCTACACGACAACTCAATGTGAGAATCTGACATGCAAGCTCGCCCGGTGAGATGTAACCGATGGTGGACTACAATAGACGCTATTCATAGCCAGCCTTTTCGGAATATACTCTACCCTAATAAGACTCCTACCTCTAGAGTCTACTGACAACCCATAGTAATGCTACAAATCAAGAGGAGAAGGTTCCGGCTGGTTACTTAGATATTCATCCCGAAAGCACCCGAGCCTTCTTGGACTACCTAAGTATTGTCCCTTAGCAAAATTAACCGAACACTACGAAGCAACGGTGCACGCACTTCTCTCCACACTGGATAGTTTAACAAATGACTACCAAAACCACAACTAAAAAAAACTTAAAAATAGAATAAATACATGATCGTAATTAATACTTTGTATACCATCCATCTGCCTCAATAATTGCCCCAATCCTGTCAACCATAGATTCTGCCAAGTTACTAAAGATCTTTGGATCCAAAAGTTCCCAACAATGAGTAACCCCCTTCTCAATAGCCTTTTTGATCTCATCCTTAGGTCCCTTCATGAGACGAAGCTTAGGGTAATACTTACAAAGCTTGTCTTTTATAAGTGACCAAATATGTTCCATAGGATTAAGATCTGATGAGTAGGGGGAAATATCTTTGAGAGTAACACCTTTAGACCTGAGCCATCTCATGAAGGGACCATGAGTTCTAGCATTGTCAATAATCAAAAAAATTTCCTCCTCTCCCATTTCTGCCTTGATCTCTTCCCATATATCTAGAAAGCCATACTCATCATAAACCTGAATAATTGACCTTGAAGTAATCCCCCCAGCTGCAGAATTAGGATAAGGAAAGACAGGTAGAAAGAGACCATACTTCTCCCCATAAAAAAACCAGTCATCATCTGACTGACCTTTCTCTCACCCTTCCTACCAGTAGGCTCAATGCAGTCCTTATTCCATTTATCTTCAGGATATCTAAATATCTATTTTCTCCTCTTCCCTCCACCTCTTTCTATAGAAACCTCTTTTCCCCATATTGCCTTTTTTTTCCACATCTCTCTAGTCCAATCTCTATGGTTCAAAGCCCATTCCAATCTCTTCTGAGTAGTTTCCTCATCCAAATGCTCTCTCTCCTTTGCCATCTATTTACGCCAATGCTTCTCTGCAAGCCTCCTCCTGACCGTATGTCCAGTGACTTTTGGTGCAACTTTCATAGCAATTTCCTCATAAGAGATTTCTCTGTTATCAAGAGCTAGCTCCAACATTGCATCATCCTGCTCTTTAGTAGACCCTCTTAGTCAACCTGAATGTTTTTTTTCCCCTCCACCTTGTTTAGATTTGTGGATAGTATCAAAAACAGTAGAAGGAGGAATTTTGAGATTGTGAGAAATTTGCCTCAATTATCTGCCACTTTGTTGCTGTCCAATCACCTGACCCCTTTGATAAGAGGTAAGATGTTTGGTAGGTATTGGCCTCTGTCCGTGACTTCTGTGAGGATGCATTGTGGAGGATATTTGGTTGTGGTGGAGATGTAATGTGGTTGGGAAGTGTGGAGGAGGGGTTGTGATGGAGCGTTGCCACGCCAAGTATTCGCTTACTTTTGCTAAGGGACAATACTTCTAGAAACACTACCCTACTACCCGTAGACTAAGATAGACTCCTAGGTTCCAGAGCAACCATCTATGTGCAACCCCTTATTTGGGAGTTACTCACACTCCAAATATATATCCTGCGAACGACATTCAGTTGGACGGACATCGACAACTTATACGGTGTTAGTGCAGCTACCCCAATGACCTCTTTTTACTAGCAAACAAGCAACTATGCAGCCGTCTGCCTATGATGCACTGTCCCAACGCTGCGGCGCGAGGGGGGTGTTAGCTCAACCCTCCTAAGTTCAATAACATGTTCGGGCCACTATTGCTCAGGTGTCTGACCTCTCTGAGCAGGTGTGTGTGCGCCCTTGAATATCTAAGAGCCCATAGAATGTGAGGCAATTGCCCTCTAAGTTCCAGGATGACTTTGCCAGTGAAAGTAGGCTAACTTGGATCCCTCAGTAGGGTAATAATCCATGGACATAATAGTCAAATCACTAAGGTAGGGTAACTTTACCCTCTTATGCCTTTAACTGTTTTTGAAGTCCTCCTGTTGACACCTAATGTTGTCTTGGAGGCCAGTGTAAGTTTCCCTAGTTCTCTTCACTTTATGCAAATTTACTCCCAAAAGGTTACCCAGCCTAATAGAGTCCCCTACGCTAGTCCATGGTCTTGTGGCCCTTGCCCTAGGTTAACCAGCCATTTGTATACTAAGTATATAAGACCATACCATCTCTGGTTACTACTTGGTATACCATTTGGGCTAAGGTGATAGTCATTGTAGCTACCTATTGTAGGGTTATTACATAGCCATACCGGAAGGCCCAGCCTTCCCTTAGTACATAAAGAGCTATAGGTACCCTACCTTAGGTTCTGAGTTCAAAGATCTCAACCTAACACCCTCCTCCTGCACCAGCGTTGCACGGTGCTACACCGGGAGAGACCACTGTTGTTGCATCCCCTTACCAAAGACTAGATGTTTGGAGATTGCCTCGTAACCCTGTATAGGTCGTGGCTGTCAATCTCACTGGATCCCTCTCTGAAGATATACGTGAGGGGACCTTTGGCGAGCTTATGCAAGTGGTTCGAGCTAAGTCGGTCGACGTCGCATAAGGTTACTGAGCACTCAAGACAATAGTTGCAAAGGTGGTCACTAAGTAATGGGACGTTTAAACAGACAATGGTCAACCAACATCATTCTATAGTCCACACTCCAGCGACAGAAGTCGCTGAAGTGAATGGTGTTGTTGGAAGATGTAGTTTGGGAAATCATACATACTCGCATTCACATAGGTCACTAGTACTCTTTGGATGCTGACGGAACCATACAATAAAGATATGATAATGGAGAGATAATAGCCGTTCGCGCAATTATCGGAACAAGTCTATCTTATTCCTCATAGCTGTCAAGTGCAGGATATACCTGCAATGCCGAGAGATTCAATAACAACGCTGACTCTTTTGTTGGTTGGAACATGGAGACCATTCTGCATATACAGTGATAAGCAAGACTCTATGTTGATGAAGATAGATCGTAACGAATTAACTGATGTGTGGGAGCACTATGAGGAATATTCATTGTGTTGCAATTCGGAAGTCAAGTGAGGTGAACAAATTGTCAGAGTCAAATGATGTTCGCACTTTTTGAAGAAACAGGAAATTGTTAGTAAATACTTAGTTAGTATGAGAACTAGATATAGCCTGTGACCACCCAGACACAGCATATAAATATTGAGATGCCTTCCGAGCTATTTGATCATTATCAAGCAATGGACAAGAGATCTTATCAATATAAAATGTTTACACTAGCAAAATCTTTGATCACTCTACCTACCTCCTCTTTAGTTATTCAGCCTTCATAGATAATCTCTGTCTACAATAAAGATTATCGGCCTGAGTTATCTCGCACGTCTTTGAGATAGGCTTCTACCTAACAGAAGAAGATGCTAGATAGGGTCAGCTCTGTAGCCCTGATGGGTGGAGGAGGAGCGTGAGTAACCCACAACCGAGGCTGAAGGTATTCCAACTCAGGCAAGTAGAGTAGAGGACATCAGGACAGAACCAGGAGGTCAGCCTAGATGGGAATAGAAGGATAAAAGGTCTCTAGGAACATTTGTCAATCGTTTTTCCACTCGGAAGGGACTTTGAAGCATGGCTTGCCAGTGCTCTTGATAGTGAAGTCTTACCAAAGGTCAAAGTTGTACATGTATCACAATCGCGTAGTTAAACAGGGTAAGTTTTCACCGTCCAAAAAGGGTAATAATTTTGATTGAGGGGAAAATAGCAGAAGCAGAGTGTGACAAGTCCCTATATATATTTTTTCCTGTTTGATTTTTTTGAATTATTGCATATTATTTAAGGTACAAAATCATGCATAAAGCTCATTTTAAGGTGTACAACAACCTCTCCCTACTGTCCATCCCACATCCCCTATGCTAAAACCCTTTAACCCTGCCCAACACTAATGTGCTCCATACTATGTGTAGAAATTACAGAAGAGACTACAGGCCTAAATACCACTGACCAAAAAACCACTATAGATGTGCAGCCTATAGGACCAAAACCTCACCCCAACAGTGAACATCAAATGAAAATAATCAAAGCTCAACACCTATCTAAGAATGAAACATCTCTGCCAAACCTGTAGGCAACTCACCTATTGCCCAGCAACTCACCACATTATACTCAAGCCGAGGAGAGAGCAAAGAGCCAGCAAGATAAAGCTATAAGCTAATGTCGAACACAATAAAGTGGTAAAATTTCCAGGTCAAATAAGGACTGGGCCATATAGACCAGAAGGGCAGACAGTACCCCAAAGAGGGAGATCAATAACTAAGACCAACACAAGCTCAAGTGTATGGCAGGGTGTCACAAATCGTGACTAAGCAAGGCAGATTTCACATGACTAATAGTTATTAGTCATAAGGTATGTTTATGTTTCGCACTATGCAGTCAGTTGACTCATAGTTCCCACATGACTCGCACTTGCGTGTTATCGTTATATTATGATTGGTTGATGTTTCTATGACTCACGATTGTGAGTCATAATGATGTGATGACTTTTGCGCATGACTCACTTTATGAGTCACGAGTTTCACGCAGGTGACGCGCTTCGCGCACCTGACATGTTTTATGTTTTATGAATGGTTTACGGTATGTTGCGCGGTGACTCATACGAGTCATGTGATGGATTTCGGGTATGACTCGTTATGAGTCATAAGACCGTGTGACGCGAGTCACCAGGGTTAGGGTTGTTAGCATGAAGAGTCTATATAAGGAGGAGACTCGCTCACAGTAGTTAGCACGAACCATCTCCCCTACACCTCCCGCGATTGAAATATCAACACCAGGGAAATCATCGTGGGATCCGCCACCACCCCCTCTCCTGCCCTTTGATGGCTTCTGCCTAGGGGAGCGATGCCACAACCCCTCCTCTCCCTCTGGGGTCTACCCCCTCCTCCATGGGGTTCTTGTTCCTGTTCATCGTTGACTCCCGCTCATGAAGTTCAGTTCTCCCCTTTGCCCCGCACTTCCTTTGCACCTCGCTTAGGTTTTGCACGGTCGGCATTCTGTCCTCTTCGCTCACGGTCGGCGCTGAGCTTTCCAAGCCCTTTGCGAAGTACCTTTCCGTCTCGATTGTGTGGTCCT
>Ga0307509_10007092_pt1 | contig 14788 bp, 13 predicted proteins | sample 10_EM_MG_FD_202245 | JGI IMG/M metagenome (GOLD analysis project Ga0307509, IMG submission 202245) | Populus trichocarpa ectomycorrhiza microbial communities from riparian zone in the Pacific Northwest, United States - 10_EM | ecosystem: Host-associated > Plants > Roots > Unclassified | place... | reverse complement strand
TTTTTTTGTTAGATAAATGAAGCCACAATAACGAGAAAAGGCGTACTTTGATGATTCCTCAGAACAGATGTGGTTCGATTGTCTAGATGGTTCATAGCCAGCTCTGTGAGTTTCGCATAGGCAGCGCCTTGATCAAAAAAGAGGTCGAGTGAACGAGAGCGATCCAGTAGGAAATCGGACAGTGAGGCATGAAAGAACCGGAGTTCACTATGCTCATCCCCTGGAGGGGGAACAGAAACAATAGAATGAAGGTCGCTCAAAATCATATCCATCTCCCCAGGTCTGTAAAAGAGAAACTTCTCGATCAACGTTGTTGTTTGTGTTGGCCAATCTTGGAAAGGTCGGAGAGCTAGGAACATCAAGAGATCTTTCAATTTCGCAACATCGGACACAGACGATAGAATGAGGCGATACAGGCTGTCGAGCTCAGCGAAAGGTGTCTCGTTTCTGGGGTTGGATTGTCCAAAAATGACTTCCAACCTATCAGGAGGCCAGTGGCGATGGGAATCGAGATATTTTGCGACTGTAGATGCAAAAATAAATTGGCCGGATGATTTCTCTACCAGGCGTTGCATATCGTGCAAACTTGGCCAGTTTTTGGGGAGGTGGGCTTTTGAGGGATGCTTCCGTTTGATTTCGTCAAATGTTGACTGAAGAAAGACCTTAATGTCCTTATCCGGTTGATAGGTGTCGTCTAGCGCAATGCTGAAAGAAAGCGAGCCTATGCCATGACTTTGGTCATTGAACACTTCACGGATATGGTGCTCTGGTCGACTCGCGATAAGGAAGCAGAGCGGGATATTGAGGTTTGTTACGGCTGTGGAAAGGGCGTTCAATATGTGGGTTTGGGATGAGGTGGGGCTGCATTCGTCCAGTCCATCGACGATAATTAACCTTGGTCGAGAGAGGAGGGTCGGTGCAAGCGCCTCGTTGATGGCAGCTGCGTTCAATGGTTTGATGATGAGTGCTTGAATCTGTGCTTGAATCGAACGTGAGAAGGCAGCGGGGTCCCGATCCAGTGCCTCCAGAACATAAGCACGGATTTCCGGGATGGATATGATGAGTTGGTAAACGAGAGTCGCTATCAATGGAGTCTTTTCATTGCGGCCAGCTGCATTCCTAGAGAAAAAGAAAGCGGCAGCAAGAAGCCCTTCCTCTTCAAGGAGCTCTGCGATAGTTTGGGCAATTGCTGACTTGCCAGCTCCTGCAGGGCCGTATAGCCAAAGAATCAGAGCGACCTTATCTTCGTCCTTCACCCAGTCCAGGATCTTCTTCAGAACGGCCTTCCGTGTGTGTGGATGGCACTTGGGTGGGTCATAACGTTCGTCAGAATTGTGAAATGCGCCTGCAGCGATGTATTGCTGTAGGAACTCCATTGCTATGAACGACTATTAGCATTGTTTATACTGCTGATATGTCTTGTGTGCTCACCTCTCCTTTGTGATTCAAAATTTCCTTGCATCGTGAAGGTTCCTCCATGGATAGCCACATTCCTCGCGTTTGAGAACATCGAATTTCTGACCACCGTTGCGGAATTTGCTCAGACGCTGTCAGGGATTGGGAGAGATGAGGAAGAGCCCTGGCTACGTAAATGGCATGCTGCAGCTTGCAGGAACACAGCCACGCGACCAAGTTGGTCACTAAAATACACTTACATCAGGCCGACCTGGGTTCCGTTTGAGCGCTTCGAGTTCAGATACACGGAGGGGTTCCTCGGGAAGGTATAAAGACAATACAAACAGACAAATATTCAAATATAATATCTACTAGGTAAAGTATGCACAAATGAGTGTTGAACAACTTCCAGCGCCGTGTCAAATGATCCGCTATAAAAAATAAGAAAGAAAAAAATCCGAGTTGGAATATAGATGTGGCGAATAGATAGTGGGATAGGTTATCGGGTATGAATGTGAGAAGTGGGTGTATATGGGACCGAAAGAAGAGGAAGACAGCAGGTTGCATAGGGTCGAAAGCGAGTGTTTGCGAGTGTAGGAGGAATAGGATGAGATATCTTGATACATGGAGTGAGACAGAAAAATGTGTGTTGAGAGACGGAAAGAAGAACAATTACAATATCTTGGGAGTAGAACCAAAGATGGCAGAAGAGAGACCATGGTACGTTCCACGAGGAATCCGATATTTTGAAATTGAAGAGGATTGGCTGAAAGAAACTGTCCATCTATCAATGGAACACTCTTCGTTCATCGACGACCTTGTCCACCCATCGGAAGAGGACAGCTTCCAACATATCCTCCCAACCGTCGTCTTTCTTCGCCACAATTCTGGCATCGAACAATATGGGTGGCTCACGATCCGCCTTACCCAAAGGAAACCGTTGTAGAGATGCGCCAGGGGAGCTCACTGGGGTATTTGCAGCAGAAATGGAAGGGGTAAGCGTAGGAGGTGGTTGAGAAACCAGCTGTGAGGGAAGCTGGATGGGCATCATGTACCGTAGCTTCAAGGCCCTAATAGAACAACGAATCAGAAACGGCCAGTTAAGACCGATGAGGAGAGGGTTCAACATACCCTGCCCAGAGCCTGAGGTTATCCGTCCTTCTAAATGTCCAGAGCTTCTTGCCTCTCTCGTCTTCGCCTTCTTGTTTCGCGGCATGTTCGAGTGCAATAATGTCATGAATGCCGTCTTTGCTTACGAAACCCCATGGTTTCTTCGATTTGCGCACGCAGGCATTGTACCCAAAGCACAGCAGTTGCCCAGACGATAAGCTCGAGAGGAAAGCTGTTCGTGACGCGGCGGATGGGGAAACTAGGGCTGACTGGAGATCCAGCGGAAGGAAGTAGGATAGAAGAGCATGGACACGACCTGCGAAAGATGATGAGTAGGATATAAGGGAAGAATGTCAAGCCGAAGATACCCAGTCTATCATCAACAAAATTTGACCTCTTCGCCCACACTGGTAGGTCCTCATCATCAATCATCTCCTCTTCCTCCTCTTCTTCTCTGATGTCGTTCATATCCTCCGGCTCCTCCGTTAGACTCATATTTTGCATGAGATTCAACATGCCGGTTGAAACGCGTCTCCTGCCTCTATCTCCAGGCTCCAACAAACCTGGAGTTTTGCCTTCACTATCGCCCGTGCTCACGCGCCGATTCTTTGCCCTCGACGAAGCCTTGCCCTCTATCTTCCTCCTCACTCGATCCCACCCTCTCTCGCCTTCAGGACCCTGCTTCCCCTCGAATAACACCTCGTCCACAATATCCAGATATGACCCAACCACATTCCTCTCTTTCCCTAGGTGGCTCAGTTGAATGTCTTGTTTATAAAGCCACCCACTCCCCAGCACGAGTCTTTCGTCCCACCGCTCGCGTTTCTCCTTTTCCTCCTCCTCCTCGAATACGTCCTCTTCGTCCTCCCAAACAGGTACAGTCTCGTATCTACCCTGGACTTGAACCAAGGAGAAAGTGATAGACGCGTCGGGGTCAATGTCCGGTTCAACAGGTAGGTCTAGGATTGCATTTGACGGCGTGACTGCTCCGCGAGAGTGACCTCCATCGCTCTGCGCGTCATATGCCTCATCACTAAGAGGAAGCCGGCAGTTTTCCTCAAGCTGTCGAAGGACCGTAAGAACTTCGAGGGCTGATCGGCGGATAAGGACGATGGGGTCCGGTGTTGGGGTTGACGACGATGAAGAGGAAGTGGATGTAGAGTTATTCTGGGTCGATGGGGATGCTTGCCTGCGACCAAGCGAACTTGGTCTAAAATGGGCCCGGATTGTCGTGGCCGATTCATCCGGCAATGACAACAAATAATTCCTTGTTGACCGAACCGCACGCGTCGTAGTCTTCAACACTTCCAGCACGTCGAATGGCACGTCTAAATTGGGTGTATTGATTTTGCTGGAGCCATTGAGTTTCCATGCATGGGCTACTGCGGTGACGTCCTCTATAACCCCTGGAAGCAGAGATACAGGATCTACTTCATATGTCTTGACGTGTGGCGAAAAGGGTTGGCGAGAAATCGTTGGGACGGCGGGCGAGGGTGGCATCTGGAATTCCATTACGTCGGGTAAGGGTGGACTTGTTGGTACGTGTAGCAAACCGCCAATGGCGGGTACGAGACCGTGATGGGGTTTATCTAGAGGACTAGTGATAGGTTAGTGATGGGTTCCATAGGAGCGAAGATCATTATATGTTGAGATAATCATCCACAAATCCGATCCGGGTATTCTAAAGGATCGAAAACACGAAATAAAACAATTTAAACACCCACTTTTTCTTCGCAGCCAACCCCGTCTTGGTGAAATAGTGCTGTAAGTGTTCGATGCTCCCCAACGCCATCACGCTTTCGCGTTTCGCCGCGCTCCTGCTGAACGGTTTCTGAGGCTTGTTCGTCGAGTTCTTGTTTGGATAAAATGCAGTCTGCCGCCGCGCTTTCTTCGCCCCTGTCGAGACAGATTTCGTGGGTGAATCGGTTGGAGGCGTGCCTGTAGACTCTGGCGTGAGAATCATAGGAGAATCTGATGAATCCGAGGCCATCGTTGGGATAGGCTTTGGTATATGGATAGAAAGAAATTGACGATGACAAAACGAGTCAAGGGGTAGTTATGAGTTGGCTGTGAGATGAGTTTGGTAATAATCTTGGGTCCACTCAACTATCGTGGGAATTTACTTCTAAATCTAGACAGACCTTGACACCTGTACCATCCCTGGTTACCCGCGACTTACATATGTACAGCCTAAACACCCGAGGCCGATAATTTACTGTTTTGAAACATTTGCGTACTATGGGTAATAGAAGCCTCCACACTCTATTATAAACGGAATAGATTTAATACAGTATATTACATGACATTCCAAAGTGCTCAGCGCGAAGGATTGTACATAATTGTCCTCTCAATTCGATTTTCAGGAGAACGTAACCCAATACGGCGTCTATGCATAGTGTATTATCGGCCGTTTAGATGAGGTTGAAATCATAAAGTATGTACGCCCCAACCGACGTATTTGCGGATGAACAGACAAAATAAGCGCCCATTTTCTAACCACCCAACAATAAAATCCACTGGACCCTCGCGGTAGTTGCAGAGTGCAGAAGTAATCACCAACAGTGATAACACTGGCGTCTGCGCTTACTCTTGATTTCGACTTCAATATCAGAATCATCTTTTCCAAAATGAGGCTTAAAGCTTAAAGGCTTGCCTGCCCGCTCACCATTACCAAACCGTCATGGTTTCCTGCCGACAGAAAACATAAAGGGGTACTACAGTTAGAACGTCCATCAATTAGACGACAGTAAATGATCGTTATGAGCACTAAATTCTTATATTTTGTACAGGGTTGGCAACTTCTCTGGCGAAACGGTCCCCTCCACGATACTGAGCTCGCAGGCTGGGGGTCGCTGTTGTCTTTGAGATTAACAAATCAGGAGCGAATCTTGAACACGGACACGATGGTAGTCAGGAGTAAAAGTCGTGGTACCTACAATGCTGATCTAATATCTGACAAGCGATCGGTCTCCATGCCATTACCGATTTCTTGCCATGACGGAACAGAAAAGATAAGATAAATATTTGTTGTGAGTACCGAATTCTCATAATTTGTACATGGTTGGCGACAAGGGATGAAGAAAGAGAGAGACCTCGAAATAATAAAGGATCGGCATGTCAAATCTCGTGCAAAAATACGGATTAGAACTGCATATGCATCAATGAAAAAGGATGGAGTATGGAACATGCAGAGAAGGGCGTATTGGAACGGCTTGTATGATATTAAAATTATTTGGAGGGTGGTATTCGTAAAAAGGGGGTGTAAACTTAGATACGAAATGGAATTGTGGAAGCTTACTGGTGGCCACTTCGAAGTAAGGTGAAAAGACGTCCAATAATTTCAATGCACATCACCAAGACGGTCCTAAATCTACGAGAACTTCCATCTGGGAGGTTATGTCAGAATATACACTTGATCATGGATGAACTCAAGAACATACTTGTTCTGACATACGGTGCAGCTGGGGGAGTAAAAAAAAGGGTTAGCGAGATGTTTCTAATATATTTAACGTCTTTAGGATACATACGTTACGAAAGTCTAGAGAGAGAAGAAGCATTAGTTTCTCGGAGATCGGGATTACAGGTAGAGTAACTCACAGTCATCGGTTCGTCAGCGCTGCGCGTCTGCTGCTGGCGATACACGCACTTTCGCTGAAAAAGGTGTTAGACCATGTCTAGACTCGGTTTTCTTTTTTTTCAAATCTTACCTGTTTGCACCTCGAGCACTGGAATGCATCAGTTTCTGCCTGCTTCTCCGCCGCAGATAGGGACTTGAAAAAGTTCTCTTCTTCGATCTTCTTATCAGCTGCCTTTCTCTCTTCTGACGCCATTTCCTGTTCGATGTAATTAATGAGACCGAGCATTTACTTCGAGAATGGACTCACTTGGCTCGTCATCTTGGCAAACCTCTCTGGCGAAACAATCCCCTCTACAATGCTGACTCGCAAGCCAGGATTGCTGTTATCCTTGAGATTGACAAACAAAGAGCGAATCTTGGCTTTGTAGTCGTTAGTCAGGCCTCCTACGTTATTGTAGACAGCCTTCTCGACCCCCTGCGCCTTTTGGAGTACCAGCTCGACCGCTGTGAGAAGAACATTTTGAGTTGAATGGAGAACAGACGGCAGAACCACGTACGGGCAGCAGAATCACAGGAAAGACCATCATAAATCATCTCGACACATCTGTCCCTCGTCTTATCACCCGTTGAGCCAGTGACTCCATCTATCTTTGCGCTTCGGCAGCTAGCGGACGCTCCAGACGGCGTAACGGGCGTCGTTGCGACCTTCTTGTCTGCTTCTGTACGTTAATTAACCTCATATGAATAATGGTGATATGTACGCACCTGGTTCACTTTTGGTTGCCACAGTACCCGACCCCTTCAACTTGGCCTTTTCCACTGCCGTTTTCCACTGCTTGACAATCTCCTTCGCGAGATCGGCAACAGCCTTTGCCTTGTGCATCCTCAGCTTCCCAACCGCCAACCCGACTTTGCTCTCCTGTGGAATGGATCACGAAATATCGGCAACCAAATAGGAAATGGAGGGGAAAAAAATATAGGAGCAACACTCACCCTTAGGATTGCTTCAGTGACATGTTTTTGTTGCTTCAACACTGCCAGGAGAGACAGGATATCCTGTAAAAGTCAAAAGAGTCAGTAAAATGAAAGTGAACGGGTTTACGTAGAGAAATGCTGATGCGTACCTGTTCATTGTCAGCGCTTTGCAACTGTTTTACAGTTTTTTTGAGCTCTTGTACTTCCGACATCTTGTGTGCTACCGATTTCTAACGCTATATACGAGTACGAAAGCTCTTCAACTCTCTCTTTAGGCGGATGACAGCGTAAACTCTTTCAACGCCCTCAGTGTTCTGTACAAAGCAACAACGTGGGTGGTTGTTGTGAAAATGCAAAGGGAGGCCCTTGCCAAACAATGCCAAAGCGTCTTTGCGCCTTCAACGTCGACCACAACATTGACCACTGCTGCACTCTTTCTCTGCCCTCTTGTTTACTCTAATCCGGCATTTTAGAGGTCGGAATTGTCCAAAAGATTCAAAACTATCGGGATGTCAACAGTAGCTCTCCCATCACTCGATACACTGCACCGAAAGAGTGCCAAACGAACACGGGCTATCTTTGCGTCAGAAGCTGGAGATACTTTCTCTGAAGAGGAATCCAGGCGAGTTCGGTTTTCAATGATATGGTTTTTTTATCACTGATGCTGTCCATGTTAGTTCTCGCGTGAGACTCGCTGTGAAAATCCGCGATGAATACCGCGACTTCAAAGAACTGCCTCCTGCACTATTATCACAGCAAGGTCCAGTTGGTCCATCACGTCCACTTCCATCTCGGAAAATGATTACGTCTGGTGGTATGTCCGACTGCCAGAATTATATTCCGACCTTGAACTCACCTTCTGGTCTTTTCGTGTTCTTGCAGAAGTCGACGCGAACGCATCTCGCATAATAGCCACAATAGACAAGACACCAAAATCACAACCATCATCATTTGCCTCCTCCACAAAACTCTCACAGGCCCTTGCTCTACACAAGACTACGCGAACCATTAAACCGGAATATCACCCCCCTTGGAAGCTTGTTCGCGTAATTTCAGGACATCTCGGATGGGTCCGAAGTGTTGCCGTAGAACCTGGAAATCAATGGTTCGCGACAGGTGCAGGTGATCGAGTTATCAAGATTTGGGACCTTGCTAGTGGGGAGTTGAAGCTATCTTTAACGGGCCACATTTCGACTGTTCGGGGGCTAGCTGTATCATCCCGTCACCCTTATCTATTTTCATGTGGAGAAGATAAAGTTCTGAATGATTTTTTCTTTTCAAGAAATCTTGTAACTGACCTTTCGTTCCTTTTTTTTTCGCAGATGGTAAAATGCTGGGATCTTGAGGCTAACAAGGTCATTCGTCACTACCATGGTCATTTATCCGGTGTATATTCTCTATCTCTCCATCCCACACTCGATGTCCTTGTTACAGCTGGCCGAGACGCCTCTGCGCGGGTCTGGGACATGCGGACCAAGGCCCAGATCCACGTTTTATCAGGACACACTGCCACAGTGGCGGACGTCAAATGCCAGGAATCCGACCCGCAAGTTATCACAGGCAGCATGGATTCGACAGTCAGGTGAGTCTTCTGATCATATCTCAAATCTCAAATCCTTCTATCAACGGACATTCATCATGATGGCTCTGACGTTTTCCGCCAGATTATGGGATCTCGCTGCTGGCAAGACAATGGTTACGTTAACGCATCACAAGAAATCGGTTCGCTCTCTTGCCATCCACCCAACTGAATATTCTTTCGCGTCTGGTTCGGCTGGCGGCAACAATATCAAAAAGTGGAAATGCCCTGAAGGCGCATTTGTATTCAATTTTAGCGGCCACAACGCTATCATCAATACGCTGTCAGTCAATGCTGAAGGTGTCTTTTTCTCAGGAGGTGGGTTTCTTTCATTCTCTTTTTTCGCCTTTGCCCCTATTCTTTTACATTTACATAGTTTTGAATTCTTCTCCGTGGTAAAATCAGCTAAATTTAAACTCATGGATATATTTGTTGCCCCTTTCGACAGGTGACAACGGAACCCTTACCTTCTGGGACTATGCAACTGGAACACCGTTCCAGAATATGGAAGACGTTCCACAACCGGGTTCGCTGGAAGCAGAGGCAGGCGTTTTCTGCTCAACATTCGATCAGACTGGTACGAGGTTGATCACCGGTGGAGCTGACAAAACAATCAAGGTAATGCCTTTTTCTTGCTATTGAGCCTTTGAGGCGTAATTGTTCTAATCGCAATTAATCAGGTTTATGCGGAACAAACACAATAATGGACCCGTGGACCCGTCCATTGCCCTAATTCCAGTTATCAGCTATTTATGGCGTTGTTCCATGTATTACCTTGTAACAAGTCCTTTTTTGGCCTTTCTTTGACCAGCTTTGTGTTTGTGTTGGAATTTCTTATCAACACTCCTATTGGCCGAAAGACTCTTAAATTAACAGCTACCGAACCCTGGACATTTGTACCTGTACGGCATGCCAGTGTTTGGACGTCAGATCTCGCAATGAATTCCTTACATAGCCCCAGATGTCCGTGAGATAGCATGTATCGGGGAAACATTCCGAAATGGGCGGTCTGAAGGAACACACAAACGATGGCGACACTGGTATGGTTTTTGCGGATAGAACTTGTCAGTCCTCGTCCTGACTAACTAACCCCCAATTCGTGGCAGATTTGAATGAGAGCAAGGTGCAATAGATTCGTCAAAAAAAATTCTACATGATTGAGTATTTTATGTACTAAGAACAATCCAAGCGTGAAATGACGAAGGCAATTCAGCGTTATCCCCACAAGAAAGAGAAAGACCCTAGAAAAAGGAACAGAGAAAAAGATCAAGACGAGTGAGTGGCGCTGGCGGATAACTAAGACAGCAAGAATAGCATGGGGTAAAATACAATGCAGGACTTGAAAGTCATTTATGACAAGCAAGAAATATAAGGAGTTCATGGTTGGGGATTGTTGATACAAAAATGAGGTATTGACTTTCAATCGGGGGGTCGCGACGAACGAGACCTAGGGATGGTCATTATTCAGCCAGCCCACCCAGTAAGTGAAGAACCAAAGGTTGGTTGGTAGTTCGGGACACTGTTGTAGGCATATGCAGCCCGATTAGCCATTGCGGTGTTGGAAGTTTGGGTATAAGTGGACACGTTATGAGGGTGCGCAATTTGGTTGGCGCTGCGGCGAGTCGGTGCCTGAGCGTTTGTCGGTTGGTTTGACCGCTTGAACCTCGTAGCGTACAGCTCGCCGGCTCGAGACGCCGGCAGGGACGGCGGTAAGGATTCTTGAATCGCCACTGTCGACAGCCCGGAGCTCATACCCGGATAGTTCGGGTATGCGGGCAGAACTTCTTCCTCGAAAAGCGCAGCAGTCGCCGCAACGAAATCCTCACCGAACTCGAAGCGTTCTTCATCCTCTTCTGAAGGTGGCTTTTTACGGTGCCGCATGCTTGACTGGGAAGTGTAGTTTGACTCGATGCTGCTAGGAGCCACTGTTGCTAGGGGGAGAGTACCGTTCGAGCTTTGAGAAGTCTCCGCCACCATCATTGGTGCTTGGGACGGTACCATGGGAGCCGAGGTGATTATCAGCCCCGCATTGTTATACTGGTCATATGATCCTTGGGACGACGGGGCGGTTGGAAGCTGTGCGTGAGGCTGGTTCATCTCAGCGTCATTGGATGTGTGTCTATTTCCGGCGTAAAATTGATCAGGCGGTGGGAAGTAGGTCTGAAGCGTGGGGTTGTACGAGCCAACGAATTGCTGAGGTTGCGGAGGGAGGTTCCAATTGGTTTCTGGTACGCCTCCCGTTTGGTATCCAGGGGTGATGTGAAGCGACAATGATGTGTTCGATGGAACGGAATTGGGCATTGTGTAGATTTCTTCCATTGTCGTGATAGGGGTCACGGGCGATGAAAGATCTGATGATACATAAGAACTTCCTGGTGACATGTCGTAAGTAGCAGGTGAGCTTGGCCAGGCTAAACTGTTGTCGGGTTCAGGGGTGGAAAGACGAGAGCCGCGCCGCGGCCACCCATATTGGCGGCGGCCGTGAAGATCCGTCGGACTCGCCTGACCTACTCGGCTCATGCGGTCGACCCTGGACTGAGAAATAGCTCTACCCCCTGTGGTAGGCGAAGGATTGGGGTCTGCAAGTGGTAATGGCATGGTCAAGGGAGTAGGAGCTTTGCGGTACTTGTCGCGAACACGCTCATCGCGGAAGAAAGGTTGACGCGCTGGTTTTGTGCCATACACCTTCTTTTTCGTCAATCCGTGGACTTGCTGCAGCTGGGATACGAGACTGGGCGGTGCGTCTCCGTCACTGGAGAGCATGGTTCCTGATCCATCATCGTACGTCTCGGCATAAAAGTTATCCAAGGGGTATGAATTTCTTCGAGGCACAGCAACGCGTTGATTGGGCTATATATCAGAAATAGGTCAGCGGTGAGTGGACGGTGAATCCGTAAATATTACGTACATATGAACTCAAGGACGTTGTTCCTTCCGAGGAGAAATAAACTTAGCAACTAAAGATGGGGGATCGGTTGATGAACTTACCAGGCTCGGAGAAGGGTTGGTAGGACGGCTTAGCGGAGAGCCTCACTACGAATCTCAAAGGATCAACAGGCAGATATAAGTTTTCTTCGATGTTTTCCTGTAATCGGAGCTAGTGATGTTTAGTTTTGGATGCCATTGGAGGCCAGCCTGTCCGCGAACGGAGATGACCTAAAGTCTAACAAACTTACCGTCTCTTCAAACAATAGCGTTAGCGAGCCCATGTCATTTTGAGGACTCACGACAATATGGCAATGTATGTCGTTCTAACAGGGGCGAATCTCCGGTGAAAAATTTTCCATGTCGACGACTCAGACTAATCACCTTCGCCAGTTTTTGGGCAAGAAAAAGCCAAGGGGAATATCCATTTCCTGGGAATAGCACTCCATTGTCGTCCTCAGTGGGCGTCGTTGCCGCGACAATGACAAGATGCAGGACTGCAGGGTGGCCTGAGAATTTGGCCGACTCGAGAAACTGATGCAAAATGAAGAGTAAGTCTTTAAAAATAATAATACCCACCAATTGGACGTACATCAATGGCTTGATTGATTCGGCCTGCTGAAATTCTGTTTTCAGGACTGCCATTGAATTGAACATCGCGTAATCCATCATGAGGGCCACTATATTGTCGAGGAAGAGAAGGGTTCGATCCAGAGTCTGGGCAAGGATAACTCTCAAGTACAGACACTGTCATCTGAATAGGCAGAGGGGTAAGAGCGGAATTCGAGTCATCGACGCGACATCACTCGCCGGGACAGATGGATTAGCCGCTGCAACACCATCGACCAACCTACCGAGATATTGATCTCGCAGATCAGTCCAAATAAATGACATGGATTGAGAATTTTCGATAAGCATGAGGGTGGCCACTGGCTGGCGAGGGTGCGCAGGCTTGAAGAGCGGACTTGCAGAGTGCGCCATGACTAGCTGCCGCGACTGGGTGGTATTTGGACCCTCGGGGGGGTATTAGAGGAAAGTGGAAGTAATCGATCGTACGAAGAATCGGAGAAGAATGGTTGTTAGAAATCCTGTGGATCCTTGTGGGACTCTGTCGGACTTTTGATTACGGTGAGTGAATTTTGACCATCTTTATATAGTTTTAAAGACATACCTTTATATCAAAAATCGAGTGACAACCAATAAACGAGACCTAAGGCGGTTTTGTTACAGAAAGAGTTCTGAGCATAAACTGGCTCGATAAGCAAGGACTGCGAAAACCTGTTGAAGAACTAGACGTCCGACTCTCACACTTGTCCACTCAAGATCCCCAAGGAGGTCTTCCTCCCACGAAAGATGGCTGTCGGAACAGATAGAGTTTTTGGGAAGTCGTTTCCTGGAAAGCGACAAAGGCACGGAGCACTGCACAAAGGTGGCCCACGACCAAGGCACGTGGTTACCTTATGGTCTCGTTCGGGTCTGATCTCCTTGGCATCTTTCCTTCGGACTTCCTCTATAAATTCTTAAAAAAGGAATTATGGGATATCGGCAGGAACCTTCCGGGCTGGTTTCAATTTCCAAAAGCTTACGACAATTTTGGTACAAAATCTCCAGAAATCTTTTGTCCCACTTGGCGCTAGTTTAGTGAATTATACATAATTCTGGAATTCCATGTTCTCAGGAGGCGAAGCAGAAATGTTCCCTCGTGCTAGAAAGGTAACCCTGCAATTGCCACAAGTTATCCAACCTTCAAGAGCATTTACTTTCATTTTACGTTCCCTCCTACTTGGTGAGTTTCTGAACACTATTCATGTATATATCCACATTCTCTCTTACAGAAGTCCATATCGCCAAGTGGACTGCTTGAATAAAATCGTCGCGTGATCGGTGCCACAGGCATTTCCTGGACGTAGTCTTGAAATAAATGAGCACACTTATGGTCTCCGACAAGAACATTCCGATAGGTTGTGGTTGATTGACTGCGGGGCTGCGGCTAACGAATATTTAGTCCGCTTAAGGGTGGCTTGCAAGAGGAACCACGTCCGCCGCACCCTTCTTCTGCACAATGCACAGTGACATACAGTTCCTTGGAACTTGCTTGCCATCTTTCAATCGCGTGGTTGGGTAAATCGAATATTTGCCTAGAATTCAGCGCACCTGTAAAAATGCTCTCATAAAGTGCTCAGCGAGGCCATGACCAACATCAAAAGTCTTTTTTGTATTTTGGATATAAGGAGTGCCGCGGCAATGACTCGGACGATTGTCAAACGCCTCCATCCCACCCAAATGGCGAATTTTCAAGCGCAGAGTTCCTCCTTTTTTCCAGATACTCTGCGGAATTTATTACTCCTACAAAAATATCTAAATCTATGATGGTAGCAAGGACCTCATTCTAATTTGTTCCGAGATGATATTTATATCAGTACCAATTTCCCGTTGCCTCAAATTCGGTCGTTAGTCGGACCTCAAAGTCAAGGACCAAACAACGACCCGGGTATTTGCACCAAAAGACAGAATCAAGATCCCTCCGAGCAGGTGTTGTGCACGCGGTGATGGATTATTCGCTCTCTGACTAATAACTATTTCAAGAGGCCCTATGATCTGAACCAGCTCGAGCGAGGCTTCTTGACAGCGAGCATTACTTATTCTTATTTTCACTGGTGCCAGTGTATACAGTCAACCCTTAATACTGTTTCAGTAGCTTTTTATTGAATGGAGGAACAAGGATTCGGATCAATGTCCTTGTTTCGTCTCTTATTTGTTAACCCAGCACCTTTGCAATGCGTTCCAGAAGGTCCGAGGTGGCTCGAGCAAGCTCTTTCGAGCCCGGAGAACATCCTCATCAGCTTTTAGTAAACTCAAGATGCATGACGTGTGGACTTATGCAACACTTACCAAGGTCACAGCATTATTTACCCCCAAACCGGAGTGTCCAGATTGGCGGATATAGACCCCAGACCGCTTGTCTCTAGACTCCGTAACCAGATCAACAAATACATCAGTCAGGTATACATAATAATATTCTTGTGGCGCGAGGACATCTACTTCTGGGAAATCATTCCGGCGTCCTGGCCAACATCACGAAGTTGATATAAATTGGTTGCTGAACTTCCCAAATATTGTCAGGGGACTTCCGGAAGGCGTGGTGCTGAATGACACTATGGCACCGAAACTAACGAAAACAGGCGGAAAGGGCAGACCTTTCCCATATTTCCACCTTTAAAGGGGAT
>Ga0307509_10007091_pt1 | contig 14790 bp, 15 predicted proteins | sample 10_EM_MG_FD_202245 | JGI IMG/M metagenome (GOLD analysis project Ga0307509, IMG submission 202245) | Populus trichocarpa ectomycorrhiza microbial communities from riparian zone in the Pacific Northwest, United States - 10_EM | ecosystem: Host-associated > Plants > Roots > Unclassified | place... | reverse complement strand
GTTCGAGAGCACCTCGTCGCCCGAGCGCCCATCGAAGAGTGCAACTTTGCCCGACTCGTGGCCCGTTAGGATCAGATGGGGTGTGTACGGGAAAGCGCACACGGTCGCTTTGCTCCCTACTGGGTAGAATAGCGACGTGGGCTCGCGGCTCTCTGTAATGGCGGTGAGGACGGAGGGGAGGGAAATGAAGAAGATGGGCCTTTATTACGCACGTTCTGTGCCATCGCCGTCGCCGTTGATATCGAAGATGCGGATGGCGCCCTGGTGGCCCATGCGCTGCTCGGTGATGCACACGACTTGCTTGTCGTCGTCGGAAAAGTCTACACACTTGACGGCCGTCGGGAACTCCCACACGAAGAGGCACTTGCCCGTCTGCACGGACCAGAGCCTCATCTCGTTGTCTGCCGAGCCCGAGACGAGGAAGCGTGATTGTGCTGGGGGTGTGAGTTCCGGATGGAATGAGCGACTAGGACGGGGAGGAGGAGATACGGTATACACTACGCACAGTCGACGTCTATTGTCCAAATTGTCCCGTTGTGTCCGTTGTAGGTTCCGAGACGCTCTCCATTGTGAGAAAACCAAACGTTGATGATGTGGTCTTTGGAGCAGGAAAAGAGGAGATCGCCCTCTTGATTGAATTTTATTTGGGTCAGGGACCGCTCATGTCCTGTGAAGCATGGTCAGTCAATCAAGAAATTTTTATATAGAAATGCTAACCTTGAAGGAGAATGGGCCTCTGATTTGTAGGAAGCTAGTCATCAGCGAAGAAATAGAGAAAGACGTCCAATACGTGCCATATTCGAGTGCGAAAAAGATCAAAAGCAGAGCGAGTCCCAGATGGGGCAACCTTGACTGCCTCTTACGACACTCTTACGCTGGCATTGGCACGTCGTCCGCGTCGAAACAGACCTCATAGCTTCCTCTCTGACTTCCGCACCAACCACTGCGATCAAACCGTCGAGTTACGAGATACGCCTCAGCTAATATCCATCTTACGGCGAGGAAAGCGTCGAAACCTGAATCCTCTAGGGAGCCTGAGGGCAATTCCAAGTTACCTGATTCTATTCGCATGATCTACATGTCTACCAACCAGAACATACGGTTTGGGCTATAGACCTGCCTTGGATAATCTACGGAACACCAATAGCTCTCTACGGCGTCTTGCCCTCTCAGAGCCGTGGAGGTTTGGGTAGTACACTGGTCGCTCTCCCTGCGACCGGGTGGTGCGTCACGTGATAAGGTATAACGGTTACTGGCCCGGCCCGCGCCATTCGTTGACAATTGACAAGCGGCTTCCTTGCCCTTGTGGCGTTGCCTCCCCTTACTTGTATAATATCCCGGATCTAGGTGAACGGGTTTCGCATTTGCATGTCTTTCCACGGTTGTCCTGCTCATGTGGACGGATACTTACATCGCCGCGATGAAAGTACTAAAGTGGCAGCACGGTCAAAGCACTCCGAATAGGCCCCTAGGATTACTAGGATTACTAATCTACGATCGAATGCAGCCCCTGAAGTGTAAAATGTTGGATTTATAAAGGCAGGTCAACAGGGGGATCGAGTCGAGGAACTCCTGTCCAATGGCTCACACCGCGACTCCCTCGACCCTTGCCTCTGTCTTCATCCTTGAGAGTGATGCTAATTCATGGACTAAGCTTGAAGATGATAGGCTCCTCTCTCAGCCTCATGCCAAATTTTGGCGCAAGGACATGACGGAGGAAGAGCAAGAATGGCGGAGATCACACCCTGTCAACGATGACGATGAATTCTGGTCCGACATTGGTCCAGGCTGCTACGCCCTCGATTTTGGCATCGAGCATCTCGAGCGCTCAAAACTCTGGATACGCAACGATTATCTACGGATCTATGACTATTGCAACAAGCACTACGATAGGGTGAAGAGTATTGGGAGGGGAGTCGCACCCTCTGTCGTTATCACGGGACAACCTGGTATTGGTGAGCCCTCCATTCTATAGAGACGTTAATCAGTCACAATATCCTGTGCGAAAAGGGAAGTCATACTGGGTCTCCTTTGCCGTCCGTCGACGCCTAGGCGAAGGAAAGCCGTTTATCTGGTATCGTACCAACAAGTGCTTCCTGTTTGTAGAAGAAGGCGTTTTTGTCAAACCCCTCGAGGACGTCGACGTCACTTCCTTCGTTCCATTCCTTTGGACGTTTGTCGACGCCGACAACTCTCCAAGCGGGATCCCATCTGTTCTTGCGGACCCGGCCACGAAACTCTTCAACATATTTGTCACCTTTCCGCGCCAGGAAAGATGGTCCCTTTTGGGGAAGGCAACCAATACAGCAGTCGTATGTATGAGTCGCTGGATGAGAGAAGAGATTGTTCAAGCGTGAGCTCCCTGATGTTCACGCTACATGCCCAGGCTCACAACCAAGTTTCGTTTAGTGCCCGCATCCATGGGTTCACAGACTCTCAGCTCGAGAAGGCCGATAAAATGTACAACGAATACGGACCCACCCCTCGTATTTGCATCGACTTCGTCTACAACCCGGATATTTCCGTTCAATATAAAGAGCTCTACGCCGAGGCAACTGGGGGCAACTTGGCGTATAAGTATATCGACATTTGTTCAAAAGGAATGTTCGACATGGACGAGCCCTCTCAGACAGCCTATATAATCGTACCCAACCAGAAAGAGACAGATCCCCTTGTCCATCCTCGTCTGGAACCTATCAATCTCGCCGTCTCAACCAAGTTTGACAGACAACTCAATGAAGTGCTCCGGGTTGGTGGGGCTAGTAGATTCATCTGAATGAATTCTATACCTGTGTGCCAGGTTCGAGACGGACGACCAACTCGTTTTCGAGTTTCGGGACAGTCGGGGCATGAAACACTGAAAGATCTGTGCTCATTATGAATAGCCCCCAAAGAGGGGTTTTCTCGCAGTGTATCTACTATGTATGTACGCACTTAAATTGACCTTCTGAATCGTTGGTCTTTTATCATTTTGTTGTCATTTTGCCGTCCTCTTTCGCGTCTCAACTTGAGCATGATAAGGAAGGAGATTTCGCAAGGCAGATGTGGAATTTCCTCATTCTTATCCTTCCTTAGGACACGGTTATTCCCTGTAAACCGGAGATTACACGTTGGTATCTTTCAAGGCTGCGGTCGCCGGTCGTCGCTCGACGGGCACGAGGGCAGATAGAGCCAATTTCGAGTTTTGTGCGAACGACTCTGAGTCAGATCCATAGACTCCGACTTTGTGAACTACCCTGAAGGCTTCTACGCCCTCAGCCGGTCTTCGCCTACCTAAATAGTTTGTCCTCCTCAACAGCAGTGCAAACGGGCAATCATTCAGTGGCTTCCTTTTTCGGGCGCTAAAATTATTGTCCCAACTGTCAGCCCACCCTCGAGCCCATTCAAGTTCGTCCCTTCTTGGCAGGGAGATTGTGGACACTATCAAACGGTAGGGGAAGAGTCTTCGGGACTAGTCACTAGTGGTTCTTTCTCAGTCCCGTTTCCCAGATTCCGCATCCTTTGTGTGGGTTGGGTAGGTTTACCAATCTTTTATACAACCAAGCTGTGTGTTTGACCGTCGACCGTCGATTGGGCAGGCGCCGGGAAATCGTCACTGATCAATCGCGTAATCCGTATCGAGAAAGCGGTGAGTACTGTGAGTGGCAATTGCCAGAGACCGTGTGACTGACTGAGCCAGTTGATGACTAACCTCGTTTCCGACGGACAACCGGCATTGAGGATGAATTCACCTCACCCGAAAATGAACTCTTCGTTCTCCAAGACTCCAAAGGGTTCGAATCAGGGAACACCAAAACTTTTACTGTGCGTAGATTCATCTAGGAGCGACGCAACGAGAGCATCCCGCTCGAGGAACGACTCCACGCAGTGTGGCGAGGATCCTGCTACTGATTGGGAGTCGCCATCAGGCAAGCTCACCGCCACTAGGCTGTGTACGGAGACACCGAGAGCTGGGGGGCGTGTATTCTCAAAACAGGGGATGAGGAATTGCCTCGGCTCGCCCATATGACTGACAGTGCCTTCCTTCCCACTATATGGTATGACGGTTCACTGGTCCGATCTATTCGTTAACAATTGACAAGACGACAGTCATCGACGTTGCCTTCCTTACAACAATATCCTGGATCGCGTTGAACGGGTTTCGAATTTGCATGTCTTTCCACGGTTCCTGAGAAGGACAGGTGGAGAAGAAGTGACACGGTTGTCTCCTGCTCATGTCGACGGGTCGACGGATTCGTACGCCTGTATCTCTCGGGATCTGAAGCCGGCTGGGCCGCACTTCCGAATAGGCCCCGCGCGGCAGGCCAGGAATACTCAACATCTCGTTATCATTGGATACATCCGAACTTATTTCCAAATTCCCATGGATATATGGATATATGGTAAAAGCGAACGCGAACACAACCCCTAACGTGTTGGATTTATAAAGTCGTACTAACAGGAGCGTAGAGTTGAAAATCTCCTGCCCAATGGCCCACACCGTGACTCCCTCGACCCTTGCCTCCATCTTCATCCTTGAGAGTGATGCTAATTCATGGACTAAGCTTGAAGACGATAAGCTCCTCTCACAGCTTCATGTTAAATTTTGGTGCAAGGATATGACAGAGGAAGAGCAAGAATGGCGGAGGTCACACCCTGTCGAGCCTGTCGACTATGATGAAGACGAAAGCGACATTGGTCCAGGCTGCTACGCCCTCGATTTTGGCATCGAGCATCTCGAGCGCTCAAAACTCTGGATACGCAATGACTATCTACGTATCTATGACTATTGCAACAAGCACTACGATAGGGTGAAGAGTCTTGGGAGCGGAATCGCACCCTCTGTCGTTATCACAGGACAAGCTGGGGTTGGTGAGCCCTCCATTCTATGAGAAGTTAATCAGCCACCATATTCTATACGGAAAGGGAAATCATACTGGATCTACTTTGCCGTCCGTCGACGCCTTGGCGAAGGAAAGCCGTTTATCTGGTATCGTACCAACAAGTGCTTCCTGTTTGTAGAAGAAGGCGTTTTTGTCAAACCCCTCGAGGACGTCGAAGTCACTTCTTTTGTTCCATTCCTTTGGACATTTGTCGACGCCGACAATTCTCCGAGCGGGATCCCATCTGTTCTTGCGGACCCGGCCACGAAACTCTTCAACATATTTGTCACCTTTCCGCGCCAGGAAAGATGGTCCCTTTTGGGGAAGGCAACCAATACAGCAGTTGTATACATGGGTCCCTGGACGCGAGAAGAGATGGTTCAAGCGTGAGTTCCCTGATGTCCACTCTACATGCCCGGGTTGACAACCAGGTTCATTTAGTGCTCGCATCCATGGGTTCACAGACTCTCAGCTCGCCTCAGCCGATGAGATGTACGACGAATACGGACCCACGCCTCGTATCTGCATCGACTTTGTCTACAATCCGGATATTTCCGTTCAATATAGAGATCTTTACGCCGCAGCAACCCAAGGCGATCTCATGGAAAAGTCTCTCAAGATCATTTCGGAAGGCAAATTGTTCGACTTGGACGAGCCCTCTCAGACAATCTGTCTCATCAGGCGCAACGAGGAGGAGGAGGACAACCTTGTACATCCGAGTCTGGACTTTATCACTCCCACCGTCAGAACCAAGTTTAAGAGACAACTCATGATGGGGTTGTCCAGTCATGGTGGGGCCAGCAGATTCATCTGAATGAGTTTTATATCTGTGTGCCATGTTTGAGACGGACGACCAACTTGTTTTCGAGTTTCGGGACAGTCAGGGCATGAAAAAAGGGCTGCGCTCGATATGAAGTAGCCCCAGGGCCCAGTGAGGAGTTTTCTCACAGGGCATCTACTATGTATGTACGTACTTAAATCGACCTTTCGAATCGTTCGTCTTCTATCATTTTGTTGTCGTTTTCCCGTTCTCGTTGGCACCTCAACTTGAACATGATGATAAAGGAAGTGATGTTGCCCGAGGCAGAGTAGAAATTTATATTTCTTATCACTCCTTGGGACACGATTATCTCTTGTAAACCACTGAAGATTACAGGTTGGCAGAATTTTTCAAGGAATCAAAGGCTGCGGTTGTCGCGAGATGAGCCTGAGGGCGTATGGAGCCAGTTTCGAGTTGTGAGTCCGAGTTGGACCCACGATGTTCAACTTTGTGGCGTATCCTGAAGCCTGTTATTCCTTCAGCCCGTCTTCGCCTACCTAAATAATTTGACATTTCTCTTGCCATTTCCTACCGCAACATCAACGCCAAACTACTCCAGTGGCCTCCTTCCTTTTTCGGGCGCTAAAGGGGGGGGTTTTTTTTTGTGGTGTTTGATTTTTGTCAGCTCACTTCTTCCCTTCTTGGCCGGGCGTCCGTCGCAGCCTCAGATCACAGTTTTAACTCCGGGAGTATCTTTTCCGAGCAATGAGTTGACAAAACCCGGCAACTTGCGACAGATTTTTTTTTTTTTTGCTTGGCTGATGCACCCGCGACGACGGGCGTGTCGAACGCGCTATTTGAACAACAGTTTGCGCCCGTCCCCGTTCCTCACTGCTGTCCGTTATCACCATGTCCACGGACAATCAAGCAGCTACGCCTTCAGCATCCAACTTTACCTCCATATTTCATGCTTCCTTGGACGAGTACAAGAGGCTCACGGGACAGAATCTACACACACATCCCTTCGCCGCGGCATTTGATGGTCGCAACTCTCCCGACACAGTGTTGAATGTGTTCCAAAATCAGGCACAGTCGTTCGATAGATTTCGCAAAGGCGACAACGAATTGATGAAATGGTTAACTCCGACCGTTCATGTCCTTCTTACGCTTTCCGAAACACTTGGGGAGGGTGTCGGTCTGGTATGACCTTCCTTAGATCTGTGCTCCAATTCTGACATGCGCTTCTCAGCCATTCTCGCCCGCAAAGACAATCTTCGCGGGCATCAGTGTTCTCCTCGCGGCACGTCACTCCCGTCATCCCTTGTCTCGCATTTGGTAACCTTTGGCCTAGGCGGTGAAAGATGTCGCCACACGTTATGATTTGCTCACCAATCTCTTTGGACGTGTTCACTTCTTCCTTCAGCGGCTCAAATGTTACATGGATATCCCGCTCACAACTGAAATGACGGAGCTTCTCGGGAAAATTATGGCGCAGGTACTTTTCATACTTGCGTGTTCGACCAAGACAATGAAGGAGAGACGGATCAGTGGGTCGATTCATTTGGAATATGCTTTTGTCATTGATATATGGCGCAGAAATATTTTTGAGAAGGCTGTTAGGAAAGCCGGACATCGAAGTTGCGCTTCGACGTTTGGACACCCTCACGAAAGCTGAGGGACTGATGACAGCGGCGAGAAACTTAGGGGTGACACACCATGTCGATACTAACGTGGCCGTAATCAAGGAGGTCATCCGTGATGTCCATGATGCTGTGAAAGAGTCCAAGGACCTCACATATCAAGTCGGAGTTAGTATGGATGTGATGGAAGACGTTGCACGAAGCGTCAGTGATGACGTGAAAGCGACCAAAGACTGTGGGTGGTGTTCCATTCCGTTTTCCTTCACGTACCGACCCTTTGCCTGTTCTACACGGCTACAGCGACGGATAAGATGAAAAGTTTGTCGCTTCTTGGCATTTTTATCGTCGTTCGTCTCGGCTGAGATGCGCCCCAGGGAACCAGTGCCAAGAAAAACTCCGAACATGGCTCTCACCACCGAGTCCTTCCATCAATCATAACATTGCTTGTGACATCCGCCTTGATGGAACCGCAACATGGTTCACCCAAGGTAGCACTTTCAAAGAATGGAAGAAGAATGGTTCACTATTGTGGATCCGCGGAAATCGTGCGCTTCCGTCTCTTCTCTACCTTTCATCGCTCTTAGTCTGCTCTGATTTTGCAGCGGGATCGGGCAAGAGTGTTTTCTGGTGAGGGAATTTCGAGTTGTTGGTGTGATTGAAATTCATTTGGTCAATAAAGTTCCATGATCATCGAGGACATCAAGCAGGCACGTCGGGAAAATTCGGCCTTGGTAGCATATTACTACTTCGACTTCAAAGATGCCTCTAAACGCAACCTTCGTGGCCTGTTATCTTCGCTTCTCATACAGCTCGCTTTTCACCCTGTCGATTGCTGGGATGTTCTTTATCTATTATACGTCAACTGCCATGATGGATCGGATGAACCCAGCGAGGCCGCACTCGCACAGTGCCTCAGAGACATGCTCGAACTCCCAGGGCGGCCACCTGTTTACATAGCTCTAGATGCATTGGACGAATGTTCAAATGCCACCGGTTCCCCATCGCCCCGCAAAAAGGTGCTGGATTTCGTGAAGAACTTGGTCGGGTGCAAGCATCCCAATTTACACGTTTGCATAACCAGCCGTCCGGAGCAAGACATACATGCCGCTCTTAGTTCGTTGACACCCACATCGTGTCGCGTCTCCCTTCACGAGGAAATCGGGCAAATGAAAGATATAAACAGTTATATCCGATCGTTTGTTCACACGGACGAAGTAATGCGAAGGTGGAGAGCTGAGGACAAGGAATACGTTATCTGCACGCTGTCGGAGCGAGCTGGCGGAATGTACGCACTTTCATTTGGATACTTAGCTGATGCTCGTGATAAGGGATAGGTTTAGATGGGTGTATTGCCAACTGGATACGCTTTCTCGATGTTTTCCATCAAGCATTCGGAGTGTTCTGAGCGAATTACCTGCTACTCTGGACGACACATACGAACGGACGCTCCAAGGGATCCCTAAAGAGAAACGGGAGCATGCGCACCGGCTTTTTCAATGCCTGGTTGCAGCTATTCGTCCGCTCCGAGTCGAAGAATTGGCGGAGGTATTTGCGATCGGGTTTGATGCAGACGCAGCCCTCAAAGTTGTGGAAGGCTGGCGGCCAGAAAATGCAGAAGATGCGGTACTCTCCGCATGTTCGACTCTGGTCTCTGTCATCGATGACGAGACTTGCAAAATCGTTCAATTTTCCCACTTCTCGGTGAAAGAGTTCTTGACCTCGGATCGCCTTCGAACCTCCGATGTTACAAGCATTCACCTGTACCACGTCCCCATTGATGCGGCCCACACGACCCTCGCGCGAGCTTGCCTCGCAGTCCTTCTACAACTAGATGATAAAATCGACAAGAAGCGGCTGGTGAAGCTTCCTCTCGCATTTTACGCGGCTCAGTACTGGGTGGGTCATGCGCAGTTCAAGGACGTCTCATCGCGAATTGGAGATGCCATGGGACGTTTGTTCGATGCAAAGAGGCCACATCTCGCGGCTTGGATTTGGATACACAACGTAAAGTGGGAAAACAAACGAACCATCGATGACCTCGAGGAATCCCCACCGTCACTCGAGGGAACACCATTGTACTATGCAGTATGTTGTGGGTTCACCGGATTTTCAAGGCACCTCATCGTTGCTCGCCAAGAGGATGTAAACGCCTCGTGTGGTCGCTACGGGTCTCCGCTGCATGCGGCATCGTACAAGGGACGCCTCGATACTGCACGTCTGTTACTTGATCACGGAGCAGATGTAAATTCAAATAAAGGGGGTACGCCTCCACTGTGGAGAGCGTATCAAGGCAGACGTCTGGATTCTATGCGGCTTTTGCTCGCGCATGGGGCGGACGTCGACATGCAAGGTGGCGATTTCATCGGGACAATACTGCATAATGCATCGTCCATGGGACGAACAGAAGTTGTCCAACTGTTATTGCAGTACAAGGCCGATGTACACGCTAAAGGTTTCATGGACCAAACGCCGTTACACTTGGCAGCCATGTATGGGTCGGCCAAGGTTGTGGAGCTCCTCTTGGAATACGGAGCAGATATGGACACAAAATCTGGGATATCGTCCTCGGCACTCGAGTTTGCTGAATCATTAGGACGTCACGATATTGTGCAACTGATGTTAGAGCATCGCGCAAAAAACGGAGAATGGAAGGCCTGGCGAGTACTCGATAATTGCACTCATCTTCCGGAATGTTCCTCTTTATTTACGTCGTCTCCCCGGTATTTCACAGATAAGCTGAAGCTGAGGCGAGCATAACGACTCCTTCATGATGACTACGTTATGACCAATGACGGTAGATGGATTACAAGAGACACGAGAGATAGGGATACCAAATACAAAACGGGAGGCGAGGAGAACGAGGCAAGAAACGCGAACAGAGGAAGATCGAGAGGCGTATATAAATGGGTTTAGAGACTCTCAGAACGGGGATTTGAGAAGAGGGGGGTAGTGAGGGCGTGGTTGTACACCCACAAGAATCATAGAAAGGTAGATGTGTCAGTGAAGGGAGTCAGTCAACACTCAAGTTATCTAAAACATAAGTCGAGGCGTAGAGTTGCGTAAAACCTCGTACAGTGGTCGCGCGCTGGTGGCCATGACAAGCTACCGTCATCCAAGAGCGACAGAATACGAGGGAGACAAGGCAGGAGAAGGGGGCCGATACGGAGGGTGACACGGAATGTGGAATGCTCAATCCCAACGCCTCAGTCACTGAGCAGGTGGGATTGCGCCTCTGATAGCAGAGTGGGTTCGGGAACCAGCAACGCTAGATTGCATCTCGCGTGCGATCTATATCTGGAGGGTGCCAGATACTAGCAACGTTTTCTCCAGAAATATTTTGCGTTACTGTATCCGAACGTTGTCAACGAACCCCATCACATGCATGACTGCACATGACTGACCGGGGACACACGTGCATCCCTGTTGTGTATCACGTGCTGTCATCGTTACGCCAATGATATTGCGAGGAAATTAGAAATATCAGGAACCGAGATACGCGCCTGCACCATGACAACCTTTCAGAACGCACCCTCTCTCTAATTTTCTGAACTCTATAGGATTTATCTTTATCGTTTGTTACATATCATACAGCAGTCCCCTTGCGGTTGCGAGGTCTGTCCGGGGCCGTGATATTGATTGCAGTATCATGCTCCTAGCAGGCACGTGCTGGAGGGTTCTGACCTTGCCACATCTCAAATAGGACATAGCTCCTGAGGTCACCCTTCTCCCACCCACCTATCTCTTATTTCTCAGTATCTTGCACGCCAAGCAGCCACCTGTCCTGCCGTGTATTTTTTTTTCCTTCCAAGAAGTGAACTATGCCGGTGGACTCCCAACAAGGTGAGTACTAGTATCAAGTCCAACTCAACCATTCCGCCATCTACTTCTGTGACGCTAACTTCATTTCGGTTTTTTTAAAGCCTTTGACCGCCAAGTGGACCATTCTATTTCTTTTTTTGGGAATCTGCTCTCACTACTCCCCCGATCCGATCCTCGACGTCGTAAATGCCTCTATATTTTGGGTTGGGCGCGACATCTACGCCACGAGTCATCGGGTCAGGATGAAGACCTGGACCAATCTATCCTGCGTCTCACTGAGGCAATCCTCCTCCCATTTCCCGGCTCCGGCATATTTAGAGTGTACATCGTCGAGATTTTGTTCCGTCTCGCATCTGCCCTCTCTCGACGCTCACAGAGGTCCAAACGAGTCGATGACGCCGATTTTGCTATTAAATGCCTCTATTGTCTTCGAGGCCAGGCCCTTGACAAATATGGCATTCAGCGAAATGAAGTGACGATGTCACTGATAGAAACGTTGGCCATCCGAGCTATATCGGGGTCAAATGACGGGATGCAAGATATCGAAGACATGATTGCAATCTCCGGTGAACTCCTCGACTTGGATATCCCAGAGAAATCCGCATTCAGGATCTTCGGGTCACTGACTAGCGCCATTTATGGACGTGGCAATGGCAATAGACGGCTCTTAGACCATTGTATAAACCGGCTGAGGGAAGCAAGAATACGCCGGCAAAACTCGCCACCTGCGCTGTCACTTGCACTTGCCTGGTCCCTTGTACTCCGCTTTGTTGGAGCACCCAATGATGATGATTTAGAGGAGGGGACAACAATTACAAACACATTCCGCGCGTCCCTGTCCCCAGAAAATTCGCTGGATGGGTGGCAGCCACTGTCATTGCAGATGACTTTCCTGTTTGCAAATGTCCGTGCATCGTGGTACGAGAAGCTGGAGTATGCAGAAGAAGCGATTTCTCTTATTCACACCCTTCTCCGTTCCTCCATCAAGCCCGATTTTCGGTCCCAGCTTATTGAGCTCCTGGGACATGCGAGAGATCGGCGCTTCAGGTCTTTCGGCGTCGAAAAATCGCTGGCCCTTAAGGAGGCAGTTTCCCTCCCCCCCAAGGTTATCGGCTCTTCTTCACCGATACACCTCGAAGGACCTCCCATGGAAATCACCGAATCGCACTCAACAAAAACACCCCATTTAATGGAAGTGGATACAAGGATTCAGCATCTTCAAGAGCATCTCTTGACGACCCCCTCAGGAAGTTCCGACTATAGGCAATGCCTCGAAAAGCTAGTGATCTCGTGTCGCGAAAGAATTTCTCTCACAGACGACCCCACGGATTTAGTAGAGGGTGTCAAATATTGTCGATTGTTACTCGATTCAACTTCTCCAGGCGAACTATCTTCAAGCTTCGTTGCTATTTCCCTCGCCGACCTTCTTGGACGCGCTTGCCAGCGTAGCGAAAACACGACCATACGTATAGAAGAGGCCATTAGGTATGGCCGATTGCTACTTGATTCAGCTCATCCAGGCGGATTATCTTCAAGTTGGCTCGCTATTTCCCTCGCCAACCTTCTTAGAATTGCGTTTGAGCGTACAGACCGAATTGAGGATTTCAATGAATCCGTGGACCTGCTCATGGGGATTTCAAGAACGCCAGCAGGACAAGTACATTGCGGCGTCATTGTCGACATACTGATCCCTGCCTTATTGCAACACATCAGATCACTCCGTAGCAAACACCAAATCCCTGGCTCGAATTTGATACCGCATAGCCTGCATCAACTTGTGGAGAAATACTTGCAGACCGTCGTTGAAATTCGCAACCTGGCAATGGAGAATAAATACATGTCAGCACCCACCCGACTCAGCCATTCATGCAAGTTGGCACAGTCGTTGCGACATATGAATCAGATGGGAATCCGTTCCCTCTCCGTCTTAACCGTGTATGAAAAGGCCATGTCATTAATGCAAGACTCTATCATTCTTGCACCGAATGTTCAGTTGCAACACACACATCTCGTCGCGATGATTCGGGACACACACACCATGCCTTTGGACTATGCGTCGCAATTGGTTCACACTAGTCAACTTGAGCAGGCCATCGAAGTCCTCGAAAGAGGGAGGGCTTTGTTGTGGTCCGAACTACGTGGTCTCCGCACTTCAATTCACCATATCTCCGGTGCAGATCCACTCTTGGCAGAGAAGTTCACAGCGATTAATCGGGAAGTCGAGGAATTGACAATGTCAGTCTTGCCAAACCAAAGTACAGGAGTTAACGATGACGGAGCCGAGGATGACAAAGAACGTGACCCGTTCGGTCGCCTTCTGGTAAAGCAACGTAAACTGCTGGGGGAACGCGACGGCATAATTTCTCAAATCAGGTCCTTGCCTGGTTTACAGCACTTCTTGATGCCCCCCTCATTTGACACTTTGCGCTCGGCCGCATTACAAGGTCCAGTAATCATCATTAACCATAGCTTTTGGCGCTCAGATATTCTTATCCTCCTCTATGACTCTCCTCCTGCCCTCATATCTACGTCCAAGGGCTTCTACGGCGAAGCAAACAGATTGAAGAGTGATCTGCTAGATGCGCGAAAGAAACACGGGCTTGACTCAATGGATTACGACCAGGCCCTTGCCGCTGTCCTCGAGGAGCTTTATAACCTCGTTGGCCAACCGGTCATCGACAGGCTACACGAACTGAACATACCAGAGCAATCGCGGGTCTGGTGGTGTCCAACATCCGTATTTTGTTCACTTCCTCTCCATGCCATGGGTCCCATTCCGTCAGATGACGGCATGAAACGATACTTTTCCGATCTGTACATCTCTTCATACACCCCAACACTCTCCACGTTGATCGAGTCTCGCCAGCCTGGCACACAACAGCTGAAGCAACCTTCATTACTCCTTGTGGCGCAACCAGACAGATCTCTTCCAGGGGTGAAGGGAGAGATCAAGGTGATCCAGCGCCTCGATATTGAGGTAGAAAGTCTTATCCTCAGAGATGCGACAACTGCGTCAGTGCTCGAGAGTCTCAAGCATCACGAACTTGTTCACTTCGCTTGTCACGGTAATCTGGAGGTTGGAAAGCCATTTGATGCCTCATTCAAGCTTCACGGAGGCGACCGCCTGAAGCTGCTCGATATCGTACATTCTAGACTTCCCACAGCCGAATTTGCGTTCCTCTCTGCTTGTCACACGGCAGAGCTGACAGAGGAAAGCATCGCAGACGAGGGACTGCACCTCACTGCGGCGCTACAATACTGTGGATTCCGGAGCGTGGTCGGGACGATGTGGGCGATGGCGGACACTGATGGACGTGACCTGGCACGGCATTTGTACCAGTCGATGCTGTCTGGAAGCGCAGAAGAGCCATGTTACTTGAGATCAGCAGAGGCCCTGAGGGACGCAGTAAGGAGGTTGCGGCGCATGAGAGGCGTCTGTAGCAACTAATAAAAGTAAAAGAGTGAATTCCGGGCACGCAAAGGCCTCAGAACGCGTGTGTCAGACACGGGAACTATGTGTATTGGGGATACTGGTACTCACCTCAGAACGCGTGTGTCAGACACGGGAACTGAGGGCTACAAAATGAACTGTCTACGCTATATAACCAGTGAATAGAGTTCTAGGGTTCTGATTAAACGAGTGTGCTAGTGAAACTCCTGTCATGCTAAGGAATGTATGATATCAATGTCCATGTGTAATCTAATCGAT
>Ga0307509_10007090_pt1 | contig 14791 bp, 7 predicted proteins | sample 10_EM_MG_FD_202245 | JGI IMG/M metagenome (GOLD analysis project Ga0307509, IMG submission 202245) | Populus trichocarpa ectomycorrhiza microbial communities from riparian zone in the Pacific Northwest, United States - 10_EM | ecosystem: Host-associated > Plants > Roots > Unclassified | place... | reverse complement strand
TCTTTATTTGGAAGGCTAAATTATAACTGGAGCGATAAGTACCTGGTCAACGGTGTTTTCCGCAGAGACGGCTCTTCCAAGTTCGGCCCCGGCAGCCGGTTTGGTAATTTTGCCTCTATAGGAACCGCCTGGTTGTTTTCCAATGAGCCATTTATAAAAAATCATGTTACATGGTTGAGTTTCGGCAAGCTAAAGGCAAGCTATGGGCTGGTGGGGAATGATAATATAGGCGATTATGGTTACCTGTCTACTTATACAGGAACGAGATCGCCTTATGGCGCAAACCCCGGTATTACTTCGGCCCGGATTGCTAACCCGGACTATAAGTTTGAGGTGACCAGGAAACTGGAAGCGTCACTGGACCTGGGATTCTTACATGACCGGGTGGTATTGTCAACGGCTGTTTATCGAAACAGGTCGGGCAACCAGTTGGTTGGACAGCCTGTAGCCACCCAGTCGGGGTTTGCTTCTTACCAGGCCAACCTGCCTGCCACCGTAGAAAATGCAGGAGTCGAGATTGGGCTCAACACCATAAATATCCGGCATAAAGCATTTGAATGGTCTTCATCGCTTAATCTTACGTTCAACAGCAATAAAATAGTGTCCTTTCCGGGGCTTGCCAACTCTCCTTATGCCGGCACGTATATCGTCGGTAAACCAGTAAGCGCCTTCTATAACTACCAGTTCGGGGGAGTAGATGCGCAGGGTTATCCCGTTATCATCGATCAAAACAAGGATGGCCTGATAACCCCCGATTTGGCGGTAACAGGAAAAGGAGATTTCGTATACGGAGGCAAATCGACCCCGGATTATTTTGGAGGGCTATCCAATACCCTGCGGCTTAAAAACTGGCAGCTCGATATCTTTCTTCAGTTTGTGCAGGGGCTGAAATCGCGTATTAGCAAGGTCGCCATTCCCGGCGGAATGTACAATATACCGCTTTATATACTGGATAATATCAATGCACTTACGCCTGGTAAAACGAGCCCCTTGCCTACCACCTTAAGTTCGACGGCGTATAGAAAATACATGGATTATTTAGCATCCGACCAGATGGTTACCCAGGATGGCTCCTATATACGGCTTTCCAACATAGCACTGTCTTATAAGCTTCCGGAAAAATATGTAAAGGCCGTACATATGGCCTCGGCATCTTTCTTTGTGCAGGGACAAAACCTGTTCACCATTACGAAGTTTAAGGGCATGGACCCGGAAACCGGCTTTGACGCAATACCGCCGCTGAGGCGCATCGTAGCAGGCCTTAAACTTTCACTTTAAAAAATGAACAAAATGATTTTACATACCAACAACATCAAGGCCCGGACCGGACATTTTCCCGGATACCTGCCGCTTATCATAGGTTTCCTTTTATTGACCGGTTGTAAAAAACTGATTGACATCCAGGATCCCAGGACGCAGGTAAGCGCCACGGGCGTTTATAGTTCCGATGCAAACGCCAAGGCAGCCATTTATGGGTTATACAGTGAAATGTATGCAGCAAGAACATGGCGTTTATCGGCCACTTCCGTTCCGGGGCTTACGGCAGATGAAATAACAACAGGACTTCCGCAGTATAATACGTATAATGTCTATTTCAATAACCAGATTATCAGCAATGATCAAACAGTGGCAGGTATATGGACCGATTTTTATAAGAGTATCTATAACGCCAATGCCATTATTGAAGGGGTAGCGGGAAGCACCGGGATGACCGATCCCGTAAAAAAACAATTTACCGGTGAAGCTAAGTTTGTGCGGGCCATCAATCATTTTTACCTCGTTAACCTGTTCGGCCCGGTTCCGCTTATCCTTACCACGGATGTTAAGCAAACGGTATTGGCGCCCCGGGCCGACAGCGCCACTATCTACAACCAGATCATAGCCGATCTAACGGAAGCGCAAACTTTATTATCCGCCGATTATAGTGCTTCGGGGGGACAACGTACCCGGGTAAACAAATTTGCGGCCGCCGCCCTGCTTGCCAGGGTATACCTCCATACCGGTAATTTTGCAAAAGCCGAAGAAGCCGCAAATGTAGTGCTCGGCAGCTCACAGTATAGTCTTTTAACGACTGCGAATATGAATGGCATCAACCTTAAAAACAATAAGGAAGCTATCTTTCAATTTGATGTTACGGGAGACGCAACCCTCATTACTAAAACATCCTGGATGGTTCAGTATTTTGTACCTACCGGTGCAACACCTGCCGATTTTGTACTTCGCCCGGAATTGGTGAACAGTTTTGAGGCAGGCGATCTGCGCCTGAAGAATTGGACCGGTACAATTACCTACCAGGGAACCCTGTACTATTATTTATTCAAATACCAACAGGGCATCTACGGTACCAATGCCGCGCTGAATGAATACCATACCGTGCTGAGACTCGATGAACAATACCTGGTACGGGCCGAAGCCAGGGCAAAACAGGGCAACCTGGCCGGTGGCCTGGCCGATTTGAATATTATTAGAAAGAGGGCCGGCCTGGCCGATACAACGGCCGCAACGCAGGGTAGTTTAGTCAATTTAATCATGCACGAAAGGCAGGTGGAATTGTTTTGCGATAATGGGTTGCGCTGGCTGGATTTAAAACGGACCGGAACGGTGGATGCCGTCATCGGGGCCATTAAACCCACGTACAAACCCTTTCAGAAATTATACCCCATTCCCATTGGCGAAATGCAGAAGAACCCAGCGCTGACACAAAATCCGGGATATTGATAGTGAATGGTCAAGCGTGAATGGTGAAACGTCAATCGTGAATCGTCAATGATGAATAGGACCCGACAGTGCGGGCTTCGAAAATAATTGCGAAGCTCAAAATTGAGAGACCCATTCACCATTGACCATTCACCATATTACTAATCAAAAAAAAACAAATCACCGAAAATAAAAATGAAAAAGCTAATGATGGCAGCAGCCTTGCTGTGTGCCGTAGACAGTATTGCCCAAAAGAAAGAGGTGAAACCCGATAGCCTGCCGGCCGCTCCAAAAGCAGATACGGCAAAAGCAGGCGGGGTGAAGCCCTACAACAAAGTGATCACCGACAAAGCGGTTACCCGGTACGGTATGTTTACCGTGCATAATATAGAGGATAATTATTATTTGGAAATACCCGACAGCCTGCTGGGCCGGGAAATATTGCTGGTGAGCCGCATCGGTAAATCATCTGTGAAAGGTATTGAAGCCGATAAGGGGCAGTATTACGCCGGGGATCAGTTGAATGAAGAAGTGATCAGCTTTGAAAAAGGCCCCGGACATAAAATTTTTATGCGCAGCATTTCGCACGTAATACGGGCATCCGATTCAACTGACAATGGCATGTTCCGTTCCGTACTCAATTCCAGTGTGCAACCCATACTGGCCGCCTTTCCGGTAAAAGCCTATAATGATAAAAAAACGGCGTCGGTGATAGATATTACAGATATCATCAGCTCAGACAACAGCATTTTTGGCATTGCTTCGTCGCTAAAAACCGCCCTCAAGATGGGCCCCTTGCAAAAGGACCGTTCTTATACTGAATCGGTCAGGCCTTTTTCGCAAAATATAGAAATAAGGGCCATTAAAACATATGCATCTGCCACCGATGCCACAGGCGATGCCTTCACTTTTGAGCTCAATAATTCTTTGGTGTTATTGCCAAAAGTGCCTATGCAGCCCCGTTATGCCGATAAACGGGTGGGCTACTTCAGCACCGGTTATACCGATTTTGACGCCAACCCCCAGGGGATTAAAGACATTAGCATGATTACCCGCTGGCGCCTGGAGCCCAAACCGGGGGAACTGGAAAAATACAAACGGGGCGAGCTGGTAGAACCGCAGAAACCGATTGTCATTTACATCGACCCTGCTACGCCCCAAAAATGGGTGCCTTACTTAATCCAGGGTATAAACGATTGGCAAAAAGCCTTTGAGCAGGCAGGGTTTAAAAATGCCATTATTGGTGCAGCAGCGCCCACCGGCGATAGTACCTGGAGCATAGACGATGCCACGCATTCCGCCATTGTATATAAACCATCCACTACCCCGAATGCCTCGGGCCCGCATGTGCACGACCCCCGTAGCGGGGAAATCCTGGAAACGCATATCAACTGGTATCACAACGTAATGAGTCTTGTGCACGATTGGTACATGATACAGGCAGGCGCCATCGACACCAAAGCAAGGAAGATGGAATTTGATGAAGCGCTGATGGGACAGCTGATCCGCTTTGTATCCTCTCACGAGGTGGGGCATACCCTGGGCCTGATGCACAATTTCGGTTCTTCTTCCACCGTGCCTGTTGACAGTTTGAGAGTCAAAAAATGGGTGGAAGCGCATGGCCATACCCCTTCCATTATGGATTATGCCCGCTTTAACTATGTAGCACAACCCGAAGATAATATCAGCGAAGCAGGCATCTTTCCCCGCATTGGCGATTACGACAAATGGGCGATTGAATATGGCTATCGCATATATGGTGATTTTAAAGACAAAAAAGAAGAAGCTACTTTTTTCAATCGATTAATCATCGACAGCCTTACCGGCAACAAACGTCTTTGGTATGGGCCGCAGATGATATTCGGCGCAATCGATCCAAGAAGCCAGAATGAAGATTTGGGCGATGACGCCATAAAAGCAGGATTGTACGGGATAAAAAACCTGAAACGCATCATGCTGCAATTGCCGGAGTGGACAAAGACACCCAATGAAGGATATGGTAATTTAAAAAACATGTATAGCGCCTTATTAGGTCAATATTATCAATATACGGCGCATGTGGCTACTAATGTAGGAGGTCTTTACATCAATCCAAAAACAGTGGAAGATAAAGGCGACCCCTTGTTGCCCGCACCAAAAGCCAAACAGAAGCAGGCGGTTGCATTCCTTACAGAACAGGTGTTTCAAACACCCCAATGGCTGATGAATACAGCTATAACGGGCAAGCTGGGTGGAGGTACCGCAGATGTTACCGAGCTGGGAATGGGCATACTGGCAAGGCTGCTTTATAAGGCGGTGGCATTACAATCCTACAATATCAGGAGGTTTGGCGCAGCAAATGCTTATTCGATTGCTGAATTTTTCAATGATGTGAAAAAAGGCGTGTGGGGTGAATTAGCTACCGGCTCAGCTATTGAAACATACCGTCGTGATCTGCAAACGGCTTATATAAGTGCAATGATTGCAATGATCAAAGAACCTGCCGACAAACCAGTCAGCAATACACAGGCAGAACTGATAGCGCTGGGCAGGTTGCATTTAACAGCGTTGCAAAAAGAAATCAGGAGGGCTATTCCCCGTGCGACAGACATGATGAGCAAGGCACACCTGCAATTTTGCAGCGAAAGGGTAGAAAGCGCCCTGAAGCCTGCGGTAAACGTCCAGGTAGCTACAAACAAATAAGTGTAGTTAGGCCAGGGCCAGGCGATAAAGATAATTCGGTAAAAGCTATCCATAAAGATGGCTTAACCTGGACACAATTGTGTGACCTTACAGGCAGTGATAGTAAAGCGGCGAAACTATACGCTATAAGCGGAGTCCCTACCAACTTTTTGCTTGACCCCAATGGAAAGATCGTCGCGAAAAACCTGATGGGTGAAGACCTGGAAAATAAATTAGCGGAAATTTTCGGGAAAATGTGAGAAGCAGCAATTGCCTGCGGGACTCGCCGCGTTCGAAATCCGTTCTATTGTCTTGTCGTTTTAAGCCCCGCATTTTGCGGGGCTTTTTGTATAAACAAATGCCTGAATAGCAATATCGTGCAAATTTTCCTAATTTAGATCCTCATGTCGGCCCTATTAACTGCCCATATCGAATACATCCGGTACACGGACCAGGAACTTCTTCAACTACTTTCGCAGGGCGACGTGAAGGCTTTTGACACCCTGTACGACCGGTACTGGGAAATGATGTTTAAAAAGGCGTTTTACCTGCTCCAGGATCGCCAGATTTGCAAAGACATTGTACAGGACATCTTTACCCTCATCTGGGAAAACAGGAAAAAACTCCAGGTTCGGTTGTTGAAACCTTATTTAGGCGCCGCCGTTAAATTCAAAATTGCCGATCATATCCGCTCAGGCAAGGTCAGGATGCAGTTCATCGAGCGGGCCACCATCGCCCCCACGCAAGCCGGCGTTGAAGAAACCGCCGAATGGCGGGAAATGCACCAGATCCTGCAAAGGGCCATGGCAGCTCTGCCACAAAAATGCCTTGAAATCTTTACCATGAGCCGGGAAGGCAATTTGTCGAACCGGGAAATTGCCGAACGGTTGGGAATATCGGTCAAGACCGTTGAAAACCAAATTACCATTGCCATTCGTAAAATCCGGTCAACAGTGGGCCCCTACCTGCTCACCTGCCTTATCGCCGCGATGTTGAACGATTAACCTTCCTGCTTTTTTTTACATTCTTTTTGGGGGTAAAACCTCAGTTGCACGACTTCACTATTTATTAACACGCGCTTTACTTATGAATACAGATCAAATCATACAGCTGGCCGAACGGATAGCCCTGGGCATGGCCAGCGAAGACGATGTTCGCCTGTTCAGCGAATATTGCGATGCCGGCATGCCCGCAGCGCAGTTGTGGAGCGAACCCGACATGGGCAACCTCGAAACCACGCGGGTAGAAATGATCAACACGCTGCATGAGCGTATCACCCGCTCGGCGCGGATACGGAGGTTGCAGCGATTGAAATGGGCGGCTGCCGCAGCTGTGTTGCTGTTCTTTGCGGGGAGTACCTTTTATTATTATGCACAGCAGCGGGGGAATAAAACAGTGGCTTCCATTTCACCATCGCCGGTTAATATTCCACCCGGCGGCAATAAGGCCCTGTTAACCCTGGCCAATGGTACTACAATAGTGCTCGACAGTGCTGCCAATGGCCTGCTGGCGCAGCAGGGCAACAGCAAAGTGCTCAAAACAAACAACGGCCAACTGGCTTATAATACTGCCAATGAAAAACCAACCGAAGTTCTTTACAACACCCTGGCCACACCCCGCGGAGGGCAGTACCAGCTTGTGTTGCCCGATGGAAGCAAAGTATGGCTGAATGCTGCATCCTCCATCCGTTACCCTACCACATTTACCGGCACCGAAAGAAAGGTGGAGATTTCAGGAGAGGCTTATCTGGAAGTAGTAAAAAATAAGACGATGCCATTTATTGTAAAGCTGGGTTCGCCGGCAGGCGTGAAAGGGGAGGTGCGGGTATTGGGAACGCAGTTCAACGTAAATACGTACGACGATGAACCGGTGGTGAAAACCACCCTGCTGGAAGGCGCAGTGCAGGTAAAAAAGGATGCAGCATCGGCCATATTGAAACCGGGCCAGCAATCGCAACTGGCAGGCACAGGGAAGCTTAGCGTGGTAAACGATGCCGATGTGGAGGAAGTGATGGCCTGGAAAAACGGAAAGATGTTGTACCGGCATGCGGGTATAGAAGCCATTATGCGCCAGGCAGCCCGGTGGTACGATGTAGACGTAGTATTTAAAGACAGGGTAGAAGATACCTACACCGCGAGCGTGCCGAGAAATGTGCCTATATCACAGCTGTTGGAGGTGCTGGAATTAAACAGCGGCGTGCACTTCACCATAGAAGGGAAAAAAATTACGATAACAAAATAAAAGATGCTTATGGCGATTTCCGCGTAATCCAAATAAAAACCGCTTCGAGGTCAGGTCGAAGCGGCCGTAGTTCGGATTAACACAGTGAAATCAATCTCTTGTCAGACTGCTTTCCCGCCTAAGGCGGGAGTAAACATTGTTTAACCCAAACACAACAAAGTTATGCATTTTAAGGCTCTTTGTAAAGCCCTTGCTTTGCCCTGTGCGAAGCGAAGGAACTTAACCAAAACGCTGTTGATTATGAAGTTCACAGCCATTCTGCTACTGGCAGCCGTGCTGCAGGTAAGCGCTAAAACGTACTCCCAGCAGGTTACACTTAACCTGAAAGACGTGCCACTGGACCAGGTATTCCGCGCCATCCAGCAGCAAACGGCGTACAGTTTCTCGTACAATGACCGCGTCATGAGAAACACAAAACCCGTCAGTGTGCAGGTGACCAACGCTCCGCTGGAAGAAGTGCTGCAAGCCTGCTTTAAGAACCAGCCGGTTACCTATACCATTGTAGGTAAAATCATTGCGGTGAAGCCCCGTGAAGTGATAAAGGTGGATGAGACGCCTTCCGCACCCGCCCCGCCCGGCGAGATAAAAGGGTATGTGACGGGTGAAAACGGTCCCATTGCCGGCGCTTCGGTGGTGGTTAAAAGAACCGGCCAGGGCACCAGCACCAATATCAAAGGCGAATTCACGTTGAAAAATGCAGACGAGAGCGATGTGCTGGTGATCAGCTCCGTGGGTTATGAAAAACAGGAGATAGCCGTATTGAACAAAAAAGGCTTTGTCATGGTCCAGCTCAGGCTGGCCATTAATAAGCTCGACGAGATACAGGTCCTGGCCTACGGCCAGTCTACTTCACGCCGCCTCAGCACCGGTTCGGTGTCCAGGATCACCAGCGAAGACATTGCCAAACAGCCCGTGCCCAATGTATTGCAGGCACTGGCCGGCCGCATGTCGGGCGTGGTGATCAACCAGGTATCGGGCCTTCCCGGCGGCGATATCACCTTCCAGGTGCGCGGGCAAAACTCCATCTATGGCAATCAGAGCCAGTTGCTCAGCAATCCCCTCGTGGTCGTGGATGGCGTTCCTTACCCGGGCTCACCCGTCAACTTTAACCTCAACAATGGAAGCCCGGTCAATATGAGTTCAGCTGCCGGTTACGGAAACCCCTTGTTTAACTTCAACCCCACGGATATAGAAAGCATTGATGTGCTGAAAGACGCCGATGCCACCGCCATTTACGGTTCGCGTGCCGCCAACGGCGTAATGCTCATTACTACCAAAAAGGGCAAACAGGGCAAAACCCGTGTGGATGCCAATGTACGCAACGGTATCGCCGTGAACCTGCGGCGGCTGGACGTGCTGAGCACGCCCGAATACCTGGCCCTGCGCCGGGAAGCATTCAAAAACTATGGCCAGGCGCCCACACCCTCCAATGCGCCCGACCTGTTAGTATGGGATACTACCCAAAGCATAGACTGGCAGAAAAAACTGATTGGCGGTACGGCCAAAACCACCGATGCCACTATCAGTTTTTCCGGCGGCAGCGGCGGCACCAACTTTCTTTTGTCGGGCGGTTACAATGTGCAGTCATCTATATTTCCCGGCAACGGCAACACCAAAAGGGGCAACATGCACCTGGCAGTAAACCACTGGTCGCCCAATCGTAAACTACAGGTGTCAGTAAACGTTATGGCTGCGGCCACCAAAAATACCCTGCCCCGGTCAACCTACCCAAGTCTGGCCTATTCTCTTGCGCCCAATTTCCCCGTGCGGGATTCCGCCGGCAAGTTCAACTGGGTGGGGAACAGTAACCCGGAGGCCAATCTGCTGGTGACCTATACCAACAAAGGGCTTTCGCTCACCGGCAATGTACAGGTGAAATACAATATACTGGAAGAGCTCGACGCTAAAATATCGCTGGGCTATTCAAGGATACAGGCTACTGAAGATCAGCTGGTTCCAAGGGCCGCTATGAGTCCTGCGAGTGTCGGATCCACGAACTCGCATTCGTTCGGTATCAGCGTAGGTCAAACCACTACGGTAGAACCGCAGCTGGAATATGTGCGCAACCTGTTTAACGGCCGCCTGAGTGTGCTGGCCGGCGGAACGCTTCAGAAAAACATCAACGAAGCGCCGGTCATGCTTTCGAGTTCCAACTATGGTTCCGATCTTTACCTGTCGAACCTCAACCTCGCAGGCTCCACTGTTTTGTATAACGGGTACAATGCCTACCAGTATGCTTCCCTGTTTGGCCGCATAAACTACAACTGGCAGAATAAATACATTCTCAACGGCTCTTTCCGCCGCGATGGCTCCAGCCGGTTTGGTCCCAATTCACTCTACGGAAATTTCGGCGCCATGGGCGCTGCCTGGATATTTTCCAATGAAAAGTTTGCCCAAAAAATGGGCTGGCTCAGCTTTGGCAAGCTCAAGGGCAGCCTGGGCTGGGTAGGGTCCGACAATATTCCCAATTACTCGTTCATGTCTGCCTATACCTCCGTATCCTCTGTTTTGTCAACCTCCGCGCTTACTTACGGCGGGGTGGCCGGCCTGGTACCAGCCCGTATTGCCAATGACAATTACCGCTGGGAAACCACCCAAAAACTGGAAGCGGCGCTGGAGCTGGGTTTCCTGAAAGACAGGATACTGGTAAGCGCCGCCTGGTTCCGCAACCGTTCGGGCAACCAGCTGGTAGGCTACCCCGTTAGCTCACAAACGGGCTTCACCTCCTATGCGGCCAACCTGAACGCCGTGGTGCAGAACACCGGCTGGGAGCTGGAACTGAATACCACCAATATAAAAACCAAAAACTTTACCTGGACCACGGCTTTCAATATGACCCTACCCGCCAATAAGCTCGTAAGCTTCCCGGGCATTGCAGGCACCGGCTACGCCAGCCAGTACCAGGTAGGCAAGCCGCTGGGCGCTATCTTTGCCCTGCATTATATTGGCAATGATGCCGCCGGGCTGCCCAAATACGAAGATGCCAATAAGAACGGCAGCTACAATGATTTCACGGGACTGGCCGCCAATGGCACCGGGGATAAGCTGTATTATGGCAATACATACGCCAGCTATTATGGTGGCATCCAAAACGGCTTCAGCTGGAAGAACTTCCGGCTGGATGTATTTCTGCAATATTCGCAGGGCCAGCAAAAACTCGATTTTATGAGTGCAGCATCCGTGAGTGGTATCAACAATACGAGCAGGAAAGTAGTAGACAAGCTGCGGTCGATGGGCCTGGATAAGCAATTTATCAACGTCACGACCGGCTCGCCCCTGACTGTCTTTAGAACTTATAGTGATGCCATTTACAGCGATGCTTCATTTATACGCCTGCAAAACGTGGCCTTTTCCTGGACCCTGCCTGAAAAATACCTGAAACCTTTGAAGATGACCGGGGCCAAACTATACCTGCAGGCACAGAATCTTTATGTATGGCATCATTTCAACGGGTTGGATCCCGAAACCGGCGCAACGTCAATGCCGCCTTTATTTGGCATGACCGGAGGTGTTCAATTCTCATTCTAAAAAAAAACTGTATCATGACAACAAATCGTTTTACCATATACGTGCTCACCGGATTACTGGCGCTGACCGCCACCGCCGGCAGCGGTTGCAAAAAATACCTGGAAGTGGACCTGCCGAAAACGGAAGTCCTCACCAGCAGTGTCTTTAGCAATGACGATGCCGCCAAACTGGCCATCGCCGGCCTGTACCTGGGAATGAAAAATACCTTTCTTTACAACACTACCCGGTATGCTGCATTTTCAGCCGACGAGCTGACGTATTATATCTCCTATGTTACCTACGACCCAATGGTTGCTGATAAGGTGGATGTGGCCAATGTCGGCACCCAGGAACTGTGGGACAATTTTTATTCTACCATTTACAATGCCAATGCTATCATCGAAAATGCCGAGGCTTCAACCGGTTTGACCACAGCTTATAAAACGCAGATCATCGGTGAAGCCAAATTTTTCCGGGCCTTCAGCCACTTTTACCTGGTGAACCTGTTTGGCAAAGTGCCGCTGATCACCACCACCGATGTAACCAAAACCATGTATGCGCCCCGTACACCGGTAGATTCCGTATACGCACAAATAAAGGCCGATCTCACGGATGCGATGAACACCCTGCCGGCTGATTATGCCATTGCTGCCGGCGAACGCATAAGGGCCAACAAATGGGCGGCCGTCGCCCTGCTGGCAAGGGTGTACCTGTACACAAAGGACTGGGCCAATGCCGAAGCCATGAGCGCCGCCGTTATGAGCAACAGCAATTATACCCTGCAAACCGCTGCCAATATCAACAACGTGTTCAAGAAAAATAATACAGAATCCATCCTGCAATGGCAACGCTCCCAGGGCAATACTACTGAAGCCCTCTTATATCTGAATACTTATACTTTTAATGGTTATTTCGATCACCGGATGCAGCCCGGACTGGTGAGCAGCTTTGAAACCGGTGATCTGCGCAAGGCCAACTGGATGCTTACCGCCACTTATTCCAACACCGGTGGCAGCGGTACCTTCAGCACCCCCTATAAGTACAAGCGTGCCAGCGCCACGCCCAACGACGAAAACTATGTATTCCTGCGCCTGGGCGAGCAATACCTGATAAGAGCCGAAGCAAGGGCGCAATTGAATAATACCAGCGGCGCACAGGCCGATATAAACGCCATCCGCAACCGTGCGGGCCTGGCCAACACCACGGCTAACAACAAGGCATCCCTGCTGGCTGCCATAGAGCAGGAAAGAAGGGTGGAGTTTTTCTGCGAATGGGGGCACCGCTGGTTCGACCTGAAACGCTGGCCCAGCCTGGTATCGCCCGCTACCAAAACCCGCGCCGATGATGTACTGGGGGCATTGAAAACCACCTGGACATCTACCGCCGTATTTTTTCCGATACCGGCCACGGCCATAACCACCAACCCCTACCTGGAGCAGAACAGCGGGTATTAAATATTTCCGGATCCAAAAAAATCATAAATAAAATCATGAATAAAATAAAAAAAAATATTTTAATACTGCTGGTAAGCTTACCGGCACTCGTTATTGCCCAGGGAAAAAGATATACGGTTCAGGGCGCTGTGGGTAATTTTAATGCGCCGGCCAGGATGTACCTGAAATACATCACCCAGGCAGGCAAAAAATTTAATGATTCTGTTGTGCTTACCGATGGTAAATTCCAATTTACCGGTACTTATGCAAATGATTGTCCGCAAGAGGCCATGTTGTTACTGGATAAAAACGGCACAGGCGTTCAACGCTCAGGGAATTATAAAATAATTTATCTTGAAGAAGGAATCATTACTGTAAACAGCGATAGCACCCTTGCCGGTGCAACGGTTGCCGGTACTAAAACAAACCTGGAAAATACGCTGTATCAATTGACGCATAAACCGGTGGATGATGCAATGGCCGCATTGATGGCAAAGTATAAGGCAGGTTCTGAGGAGGAAAAAAAATCGGGCACTTTAGAAAATGCGCTTTCTAAATCCGCGCGGGCGATCCGTGCGCAGGAGGGTATAATTCAAAAAAAGTTTATACAGGATAATCCTGGTTCGATTATCAGCTTAGGTCTTTTTAAAAGCCTTGCTTACAACACTGATTACGCTGAAGTTGCCTCCCTGTTTAACAGTTTAACCCCTGCTGTAAAAGGAACAGCCGACGGGAAGAAATTTGCCGAAAAACTGTCCCGGTTAAAGACGGTAGGGCTTGGTACAATAGCCCCGGAATTCATGGCTGCCGATACCAGCGGCAACATGGTTCGTCTTACTTCATTCAGGGGCAAATATGTGTTGATCGATTTTTGGGCCAGCTGGTGCCACCCCTGCCGTATGGAAAATCCGAATGTAATAAAAGCATTCAACCGGTATAAAAATAAAAATTTCACTATCATCGGAGTATCATTAGACGGGCCAGCCGGTAAGGATAATTGGTTAAAAGCTATCCATAAAGATGGCTTAACCTGGACGCAATTGTCAGAACTTGCAGTAGTCGGGAAAAACAAAACAGCGGAATTATACGCAGTAAGCAGTATCCCTACCAACTTTTTGCTTGACCCCGATGGAAAGATCCTCGCGAAAAACCTGATGGGTGAAGAACTGGAAAATAAATTAGCGGAAATTTTCGGGAAAATGTGAGAAGCAGCAATTGGTGTATAGTATGGCTTCATGCTACAGGCAAAGGGACATGCGTTTTAATTTCATCCACAAATTCATCTATCTTCTCTTTGCCAACACCGGGCATGCAAATGATATGTGTGAAACCATTTTCGCTGGCCAGTTGCCATTTGATGCGAAGGCTTGCCGGTAATTCAGGAAAAACAATCGTCAATGCGTCCCGGTTACGCCAGGCGTCAATGCCGATATCCTTCAGGCGTTGTACGGCGTATTCCGCCACTTCGAGGCAGGCGAGCGCGCGATCCTTTAAACCTTCCCTGCCCAGTTTCTTAATGGCATACCACATAAACACCGGGCTATGCCCGTTACGGCTACCCGATATGGTGGTATCGGCTGTGCCGATATAGGGGATCACCTTGCCGATGCGGTCCTTATAATTTTTTTTCACCAGCACCATCCCGCAGGGTATGGGAGAGCCAATGAATTTGTGCCCGCTGATGGCCAGGCTATCGCAACCGTGGAAAAAATCAAACCCGGGTTGCAAATCAAGCAGCGCACTATACACGCCGGCCAGGGCCGCATCACAATGGATGTAGTGATTTTTAACCGCCAGTTCACGCAAAGTTTGCCTGATTGCTTTCAAATCATCTTTGGCTTCTGTCATGGTAGTGCCGATATTGGCCAGGATGATGACAGGCTGGTCGCGGTGCATCTGCACCATCTGCCGCAAATCTTCATAATCCATCTCGCCGTTGACCTGTGTACGTATCACAATACTTTTGAGGTTCAGCAATTGAATATTCTTTTGCACGCTGTAATGGGTGGCTTCGGAATAATAAACGATGCCATTGGTATACAATTCACGGGCAACGTACAGGCCATACAGATTACCCTCCGAACCCCCGTTGGTGACATATCCCCACCAATTGCCTGCCGGGGCTTTAAACAGGTCGGCGAAAAATTCCAGCACTTCCTTTTCCAGCGATCGCGAATTGAGATCATACGTAGATTCAATTTGCGGATCGCCTACATTGTTGAGCGGCAGGCTTAATAAAGGGTACAGCTCCG
>Ga0307509_10007089_pt1 | contig 14791 bp, 12 predicted proteins | sample 10_EM_MG_FD_202245 | JGI IMG/M metagenome (GOLD analysis project Ga0307509, IMG submission 202245) | Populus trichocarpa ectomycorrhiza microbial communities from riparian zone in the Pacific Northwest, United States - 10_EM | ecosystem: Host-associated > Plants > Roots > Unclassified | place... | reverse complement strand
ATCGGCCCCGTCGGTTCGACGGGGCAGCCGGTATGAGCTGAAAAGTTTATTCGAAGTCGTTGGGTTCTCCGCCAGGAGTTGAATTTCAACTGTATCACACGTGACATTGATGGCATTCGCGGATGAGAAGTAAGGATTTGTATTCCCGGGCATCGTAGAACAAGCACAGTGGTTCAGGAAATGAATTTGTTGTACAGATCAGACGAAGATATACAAAACGAAACCAGACGAGAGCCAATTGAAGGTGGCGACTATCCTTTCCCACTGCAAAACGGAATTTAGCAGATACGCTGGTGAGATGGCCTGGACCAGCGCACCTCGCAAAATTGGCTGGCCGTCATCACTTTTTGAACGGCTGATTCTTAGGGGTCAACACATGCTCCTCCTTGACCCCCCACATGAGAGCGGGGCCAGTCCTATCGATGACAGCCTTCATCTTTATCGCAGGATAATGAACGACATCCACATCCTTCCTACTCCCTCCAACAAGATAAATCAGCTCATCCGCCCCGGTCTTGAACGTATGCGCAGTCTTGGTGGTCGCAGGGAACCCAAAGAAGTCTCCCGTTTTAACTTCTTCCTCTCTGGGGTCGGTCTTTCCGTCTTCGTAGAGGACGATACGGACACCTTCTCCGGCTTTGATGACGTAGAACCATTCGTCCTCGTTGCTGTGCCAGTGTGGAACTGTGCTGGTATTGTTGGGAGGCACCGTGTTGAGGTGAACGCCAGTCTGGGTCAGACCGCACCGGTCACCAAGGTTTAGTTTGTACTTGTGGGTGGTGGGGTCTAACGGGTGCGAACTAGGTTCTGGCTTGATCTCAGGATCGGACGTGCGCACGAGATACGGTGTGCTGAGTCTTGAAAGTCAGTCGTATCTCAACGGTCGGTACAGACGAACGGACCCCATAGTCACTTTTGCGATCGCTCGTGAGTGGGGCTAGCAAAGAGTTCTGGACAAGTGCTCTGAAGGGATCTCGTCGACGGAGTAACCGCGGGATATCAGGTATATGCGACTCGTACGAGTCGGATTGCTTTGGGGTCCGCATCAGTCAGCGTTCCGAATTCCCCCACGCTGATACTCCGTCGCCCCAACGACGTTATCTCTACCCGCGTCAGGTGGTGAGGAGCACGAAGGCGACTTCAGTCTACGGTTCGGGATCGCGGATCGATCTAATCCTGGGCCGTCAACTCATGAGCCTCAATCATTAGCCTCCCTAGATCTTGGGGGCCGGAAAACGTTCACCCAGCAAGACAGGAAAGGCTTTTGGGAGATCTGGACCGGCTATTTCTCGAAAAATGCAATCGATAAAAACGCTACCCATAAATCACCTTTCTAGAAAACGAGAGAATGCGGGTGGTGGGTGTAGCTAATCCCGGTGCCCCGCTATTCGCTTCCTGGGGGAGGATATCTGAGAACCAGAAAGGAAGTAAGAAAATGAAAAACAAACGACCGACGGGGGAGATTAAGGGAGTGGTATTGAAGAAAATGAAAATGCCTGTAGGGAAGCGGAAAACCATAGTATCATCGACAAGGAACGGGAAGAGGTAGATGGGGAAGGGAGAGGGAGGAAAAACCGAACGAGTGCGGGTACAGGCGTGACCCGGGGACTCGTAATGGAACATACAAGAACTGAGTGACAGCGAAAGGAAGATCAAGGTAATAGACACAGATCGCGAGAAACAGATAACACACGGGGGTAAGGCAGAGAATTTTGCAGCCAACGCGCAACCCCCCACTAGTCACGACCGACCCAGTCGGTACTTCGCATCACGAGCTCGATCGAATTGTCCACTGTCCAGAACAAGCGCTCGATGGCGCTTCTGTTGCTCCAACTCTTTTGGTCTCGGAGAACCATGGCCTAACAAGATTTCAGTCAACCGAACAGGTGGCGAACGAGAGAAATCCCACCTGTTGAGCACCAAAGTTCCTCTGATCGTGCACAAAGACCTCGGGATTGTCCTCCAGGGCTTCTGACAACAGCTGCATGTCCGCCATCATTGCCTGCAACGCCCTCATCGCGGTAAGTTGAAGGATCTCCTTGCGGTTCCTAGCAGCCACCGTTGGCATGTTAGGGTTACCACCCCCAGGCAACATGCTTCCGATGTTCTGGACAACCGTGTGTAAGATTCTCCTCGTCTCCACCAGAATTTTCTGCGCTTGCTGGTGGTTTTTCCTTGACACAAGAACCAAGGCACGGGTGATCATATCTGAGGCGAGCAGCTCCATCCTCCTTCTGACGATATCGGGGTCTGAACCCGGAGGAACGGGCGTGCGCATCCTGGAGGCGTTGGCAGGCATCATGGTGACAGTGAGCAGCACCGGGTGAGCCAACCTCGTGACGTGCCTTCCGGCCGAAGGGTCGTAGAATGATCCATCAACCTCGAACACGGGCACTTCGTCGATCATCCTATCCATCATTCCGTCAACGAGGTCGGGGCTGTCTCCGTTCAACAAGGCATCAAGCCCCATGCGTTGGTTGAACTGGTCCGTCGCATTCAGCGTTCGCCTCCTGCTGCCCGTTCGTCCTAAAACTTCAGTGGACATATCAGTGTTATCGAGTTCCAGTTCGATGAGCATCTCCTTCCTCTCTCCGTATCTGAGCTCGCCCAATTCGACATCAACATCTCGACCACCAGAGTGTAAGATCGCGGTGGGACCTCCTGAAAGCTTCCTGATCTTGAATTGTTGCCCGTCGACAATTTTCAAGTGAAGTTTCATATCCCTCAGCGCGATAGACATCATGCCACCCACGCAACCGGCGATGCACCCTTGTAGGTCGTACCAATCCTTCACAAATGTGTATGTCCCAGAGGTGTGGTTGGAAATCAACCAGAGCGAGGCGGGGTCGTGGGACCGCCCATAGCCGAACGCGTGGATAGGAATACTCGCAGCCTCCGCTCGCGCCAACACGAGATCCATCTGTGCTCGGCGGGTGGTATCCGCGGTGTCGCTGATCAGAATCATGCCAGAGATGGGATTCTTTGACTTGCGTTGGAGGACGACGTCGAGACCTGGACGATAAATGATCGATTAATCAGGGAAACGTACATCACGTCAGGGATTTGGCCTACCGTGGTTGACAGCCGTGACAACATCAGTCTTCTCATCCTGGGAGCCCCGAACCAGGAACTCGTCGTTGTCAGGATCGAGCCTTGTCCCTATCTCGTCAACAAATTTGCTAAGGCGGGTTCGACTCATGGCCTTGCCGACGTTCAGGAACGGTGTTTTCCGGACTTTGCCACCAACGCCAACCTCAAACGTCACTAGGCTCAGTCGATCCTTCGGAGAGAGGGAGGCGATAACGAAATCGAAAGAGCTCTTGATGACGCGGTGTTTAAGATTCGCGGCGCTGGCGGTGATGTGTGATGGGGGGACGGAGATGACGAGGATGAGGTCCAAGGGAGGGTGAATGAGGGGGGTAAGGGAGTTGGAGGGACCACCCGCGAGACGTGGGGTGACCAAAGGCACGGGAACTGGGGTGTTGTATCTTGAGGGCTCGTCATCTTCCTCGAGGGTCGCGAGACGGTGTTGTTGTCCGTGTTGGGCCTTGAGCGTTCTGTCGATGCCACCTACAGAGCCATGAGAAGCAGAAGAAGTCGTCGAACGGGAAGAAGGACCACTAAGGAGGCTGTCATCGTTGCTGTACGTGGTTCCGGTACTTCCGCTGAGCATCCTGGCAGCCTTGCTACCAAACTCCTCCAAACCGGCGGTGTCCCTGGGGGACGGTTGCTTGGGAGTTCCGAATTCGTTCTGCTGCTGGAACGCGGTGACGAGTCTCTGGATGTGATTCTTCCAAGTCTCGAGCGAAGAGCGCTCGCGGAAGATCAGAATGAACGAATCCAACCGCTCGTCTTCCATATCGATCGTCAGGCTCATTTCGTTCGCAACGGAGGTGTCCGTTACGTGTTTAATATGCCTGATGTAGATGCGACCTTTGAGACGTAGGACACCCTTCTGTTGACCGGCGATTCCACCGTTGAGGGAATGGTTGTCACCAACGCCAGCGTTTGACAAGAGTCGTCCCAGACCGCGTTTTTTCTCCTCGACAACGCAGATGATGGCTTCCCTGAACAGGTACACGAAGAATTCGCGGACGATCGCGTCACGTCGAACAGAGAGGAGGTCGTACATCTGCAGAGGACCAAGGCCAGATATAGGATGACCTTTCCAGTCAATAATTCTGGCTCTGAGGTCCTCAGTGATGGCGTGGAAGGGCGACTCCTCCGAATGGGACGTATGATCATCCCGGTATGGCTCAACAAAATTCTGTGTCTGTTCTTGGAGGGAAGAGGTGGTGTATGCCGGAGAGAGGGCCTGGGTTGACCGGGAACGTTGCGTATTCGCGGTGATGGCGTATTGTGGCGGGGAGTCCGGACGGGGAGAGCCTGGATTACTCGAGGATCGGGAATCCGACACGGGGGATTTGACAACGGGGAAAGTTTCGGTCATCCGTGGTCCCGGGGCGGAACCTGGGGGGCGCTTTCCGGGTAGTTCGATCGCGACGATGCATGTGAGGGGTTGACTCGGGTCGGAAGTTCGTGTGATCGTCGGGAATTCTGAGCGGACTTGAATGGATGGCGCGACGACGTAACTCGAACTGTGTTCATTGTGAGATTTTACGGATCCCGCGTTATCTATCGGATCGTCTTCGTTTGGGTCGTACTGCCGTTGTTGAGCCGCCTGGTTGCGGGAGTAGGCGCGTAGTGAGGACGGAGTTTCGCGCCCAGGGAACAGAGAACCTTCGCCCGGGTTGCCCATCCCAGTCAACGCGGCGAGCTCTGAACGGGTCCGTGAGTCAGAGGTAGTGGTAGGAATACGGAGAGGACTTACTGTTAGATTTGCCACTGTCCCCATCCCCAACCTTCATCGGTCGCCGGCATACTCCGCACACGCCGAGGTTGGATTTCCTGATCACTCCGACTCTGGACTGACCGGGTGGAGGACCATAGACCGCTGAAAAACACGCCTGTGGGGGTGATGGAGGGTGAACACTTGACGCGGAGGAAGAGCGGAACGGTGTACCTCGTGTAGCGCATGGCCGCACTCGGGAACTATGTGTGGTTTCTCGCCTGGGAGTCTGAAACTGAAACTGAGCGGTTCGAGGCAGACCGGGCATTCGGCCTCTTCTTCCGTGGCGTCTCTTGAGGACATCATGGGCATCTTTGGGTTGTCGGTGAGGGAGTAGGGATGGGAGTAGGTGGCCGTGATCTGGGAGGAGTCTGAGAGATCACCGGAGCGGAGAGAGAGGGCTGATGTGGATCCCGATGGACCAAGGTCGTGGGCTGCAGGCCCTTTGCTCTTCCTCTGGGAGGCGAAGACAGATCGGATGGAGGACGTTATAGAGGGTGTCTTGGGGGCGGGGCGAGGGGAGGTGTAGGCGGAACCTGGCAAAGACGGTCGAGTCCGAAACTGTCCCTCGAATTCGTCAACAGCTTTTTTGAACATCCAATTAGATCCTGCCATAGTGATGGGCAACGGACACCCAGTTGGTCAGAGGCCGCTGCTGTAGTAGACGTCGCCGCCGTCGCGTCCTTCACACTCGTCGCAGTCGTGGTCGTCCGCAACCGAACGTAGGCGGCTGAGAGGCACAAGAGGACTCGGGACACCCGGAGACAATCACTTCATAGACTCCCGACGCCGCCGTCCATTTCGAGCCCATCACTCGTGCTGATGGCAACTCGCTCACATTTACTCTCCCAGGTCTTTGGCGACCATCAAGGCAAAGAACCAGAAGCTCTTTGGAACACACTGCGCGACCTTATTCTCGCCCTAAATTCCCCCCGTCGGTGTAACTACGAGCATAAAATTGGTGTAGGACAGGGAGCGATAAAAACGCCGAGAGTCGGAAGTGCGGAACAAGCGAAAGGTTCGGTATCTCGGCTATCAGCCGCTCTGATCATCACTTTCAAAAGTCCCTTCTGGGAATTTGTAACATCCACATTGTATTGAGAACAATTCCATCTACGCTTATCCAGCAAAAAAGTAAGAAATGGGCAAAACAGTGACGCATCAAGGTGACAAGAAACACGGTCTGAGAACAATGCAGGGCGAAACGACGCAACGAAAGCAATAAAAAACGTTTTGGGGCAGGGGGATCCTCAATTCACTGCAGATTACATCAACCGCTAACCAAACGCTTGAATGTAGGATCAACCCACCTCTCATGACCGGAGTGAAGATAATAGTGCGGACTTGGTGTCTTCTCCAAGACTCGAGATCAATTTCGTCAGACCGTCCACCGTCGCCTGCTTGTCCTCCTCCGCCAAAGCCAGCAACTTGCCCAAGAGGTGTTCGCTCTTCAGCTTGGAGATCGCCTGTTTCAGGTCGACCGCCTCGTAGGCTTTGGCAAGTGCTTGAGGGGACGCCCCGGGATCCAGAGACAGTGAATCCTCCAGAATCTGACGTTGTTGATCAGGCGTGAGACTCGGGTCGGCCTCAGCCAGTTTGCCCAACGAAGACGACCGAGCGACTCGGCCGCGGACGGCCCAGTAAAAGTAACGACGGGCGTTTGTCCACTCCATCCGCTTCGCGCATCCCTTTGCTTCCATGCGACCGGTACGACTAGAGGCGCCCGGTTTTCAATGACATCATCAAACTCCCCGAAACAGAAAAAACACGCACTCGTGAAGATCGGCATACAACAACACCGCCTGCTTGTAGGAAGGCTCCAGGTGTTTTTCCCTAGCGGCCAACCCTTCGACAGCAGCGGTCCGCTCTTCGGTCGTCTTCGACTGGTCTGTGCTCTCCTTCTTCAGAGTCGCGAACACGGGATCCAACCTCTCCATCAGCTTCAGGATCTTATCTCTCCTCATCTTGATCTCAACAATACCCTCCGGCTCCAAAACGCCCGCCCGAGCGTCAACGTCAGCGTACATCTCCATCTGCTCAGAGTTGATCGACGGATCCAAGACCACCCAGGCGCCACCTCGGAGCTCCCCATTCGGCACGATGTACACAAAAACGGGTTGTTTGTAAGCGGAGAGACCATCGACGATCTTCGAACCTTGCTTCAGCACCTCGTCGTACATGTCTTGTTGGCCGCCGGAGAATCCACGCCAGTTTGCGAAGATGATGAGCGGAAGTCCCTCGCGGTTGAAGTCGAATATCGCCTGGGCCGTCTTGTATGCAGAGTTGGGGTACCACACCTGACCGGCTTCCATGATCTTCTGTTCGAAGGAAGTCGCGTTGGCGGGGTCTGCGGGAACGACGCGCTCGATGGTTCTCGTCTCGACGGAGATGACTCCGATCGGGATACCTCCGAGCCTGGCGCGGCCGACGACCACGGTTTGAGCCCACCCGCTCAGAGTCTCCTGGAAGGAGCCCTTGTCGAAGAAACCCGACTGCCATTCGGACGTTGTCTCGTCGGTCTTTCCCATAATGAACCAACGAGGATCGTATGGCCCCTTGGGTGGCCTGTACCCGATCTCACGATCCCAGGGGTCAGCGGTGTCGAGAACCGGAAGAGGTTGTCCCTTGACAGTTGGAATGTACGACAGCCATTGCAAGATGTGTTGAGCACCTTCGAGATCGCTGCCAGCGGTGAGATGTGAGACACCATTCTTGTGCATGATTTGGGTACCGCCGAGCTGAAGGTTCGAGGTATAAACTTCCCGCCCGAGAACTTTGTTGAGCGCCGGAGCGCCGGTGAGGATGATAGGCTGTCCTTCCACCTGCACGGCACGCTCTCCCAGCCGAACGAGGTAAGCCCCAATCCCTACGGAGCGGGCGGTAACGAGGGTGATCGTGAATATATCGTCGTAAGCGCGAGAGGTCTCCCCAGCAATGAGACCAGAGCCCTTGAGGCACTCCACACCGAGACCGTCCTCCAATCCGATGACATCCGTGATCTTGTGACGCAATTCACCGTCTTCTTCGATGTCCTCCACGCGCACGGATCCCTCAGCCTTCTCCTGCAACTTGAGCCAGTTCTCGTGGGTGAGGTACAGATATTTGAACCCCTTCTCTGGCGTATCTGTGACGTTCCACGCGATAGAGAACAAGCTCACCGCTTCTTCGGCAAGACCGATACGAGCTCCAGAGTTGGCGGAGAGGTAAATTCTCGGCATGCCACGCTCGCGGGCGTACTGGGTAGCGAGATAGAAGAAGTTGTCTTCAACAGGACCAAAGGAACCAATCTTATAGGTGATGTCGTTTGCGATGACCACAACACTTCGTCCGTTGGGATATTCTGGAGTTTTCATGTTGAACACCCACCCGACCATACCGAACGTGTTGTTGCCCGGAACCCTGTCGACCTCGGCCAGTTGGTCATTCTCGTCTAGTACGAGTTCCCTCGTCTCGATGAACTTCTTTGGTGGACTGAGCGATGAGTTTAGAGAGCGGGCCTTTGCCCACACATTTTGGAGGGCCTTGGAGAAGAGTTCAGGGAAATCGTAGACGTAGGTTGTCCCGACCAAGTGAGCTTGATAACGTTTAGGCTGGAGAGATTCCTTGGTGGAGTACGACTGGTGAACTGGTTGGAGGTGCAAGGGCCCCTTCTCGCCAATTGACTTGAGGATCGTTGTTCCCTTGTCGGTCTGGATCTCCTGATACCCGTGGAAATTGACAATGAACCCGGAAACGTTCTCGATGACGCATCGGACGGGAATGACGTTGCCTTCTTCATCCTCCAAAACGATTCGAATCTCGGATCCGGTAACGTGCAGTCGCCACAACCTCTTCCCGTGACGCTCGATGAAACCAGAAATGGCCTCTAGAACATCCGAGTATGTGACCGGAAGGTTGTAAATGAAGTTGATGAAGATGTGGTTGCAGTCCGTATTGCGGTGTTTGGCGCTCACGACTTCCAATGAGTCGAGAATGGATGTAACAAGGCGATCGGTTTCCGAGATCAGGTATTTTGCCATCGAGATGCCACCACCGACACGACCGGGACGAACAAGGGCACGGATGAAGAAACGGTTGTCCAATTGGTTCTCGCGGGCGACACCGTGGTAGATGTGGAGCTGTTTGCTCTCGACGAAGATTGGAGCGAGATTGTAGTTCGACAGACGACTGAGTTCGAGCTGGAAAGCGAGGGCGGGCTCTACGTGACGGATAGCGCGTTCTTCCTTCCATGATCCCTCCATCTCGCGGAGGGTGAAGTACATTGGGTAGGTCGCACGCCGGCAGAACATGATCGACACACGGCGCACGCCACGCTTGTCAAGTGTCTCCCGGTTGGCGTTGGCGAGCGCAGTAATCTTCTCGTTCCACGCATCCTCGGACATGTCATCCTCATCCTTGAAAATACGAAGAGCGAGGTTGAGCACGTTCGGTGGCTGGGTGTCGTTGTACCTCTCGGAGAACTCCCTCTTATCATGGACAGGGAGCATAGAAGCAACCCTGGGGAACCCACGGGTCAACGCAGCGAGAGTGGGGAAGGAGGCAATGGCGCCGGATCGGATTGGCTGTTTCTGGTGACGGGAGATCATGTAGGAGAGATCCGAGACAGAGGCCTGCCTTTTGGGGGATCTTTGGAAACCAATTAATCTGCCGTTGCGCAATGGAACGGGAGCCACTTACCCATCTACGCTGATCTGCGGGGTTGCGGGGGGTTCACGAGTCTGGCCGAGGTTAAACCTCCAAACGACAGCATTCGGTTCCTCTCCGTCATCTAGGCCATCACCCTCCTCATAGTCGACAGACAACAAGGAGTAAGCGCGGTAAGAGCGACGGACGTAAACGTCGAATGCGGCTAGAAAGATTTCAGACCAGGTCCCTCGTATCTGTGTTGCGAGACCTACCAAGTGTGATCCAGTTGTCGCTGTAGTTGAAGAACGAAGGTAGAACGTCGTAGACAGTATATCTCGAATCGATGAGTTCTTTGAGGGTCTCGACCGACGGTGTCCTAAAATTGTCATCAGTCTTGGGTTGTGACAAATCCAGAAGGCGACGAACCTCGCACCAGACCCTTCGCCATAGAAACTACTCGTGATGGAAGACTTCAGAATAGCCTCCATCTGTGCCCGTCTCTCCTCGTAGGATGGCATTTGACACGAGATCAAGACCTCACGAGCCTTAAGAGCAACGGCGGTGGAAGACCTGTTCTCGAGAGCGGCGAGGCTTTGCAACACCTGATACATGAGACTGTCAGGGTTCGAGACGGTCGAACCACTAGCCTTCACGTGGTCCAACAGAGTCATGACCAGCTTGCTCTTGCTTTGCGTCCTCGCGTGACTGAGGACGAGAGAGACAACTTTGTCGAGATTGTCCTTGTTCTGTTCGCGTAGGGCGAGCACCCTGGCCTCGATGCTCCCACTGAAGAGGGCCTCAGTGTCTGCGTACCTACCAAGCAGGCCGCCAAGAACGTTGGTCTCGTGTTCCTTCAGACCCTGGAGGTATCGCTCGACGATATCGGAGATGGGGGAAATCTGGCCACGGAACATGGGCTCTTCGGTTGGGCGGACATTATCCTGGATGAAGTTATCCAGGATCTTCTTCAACCTGATGGCGGGGAACTCGGTGCCCTCGCCCTTGGCCATGGCGGCCTCGAGGGTACTGCGGATGCTCTCCTCCAATTTGGCGGGGATTCGACCAGACAGGGAAGACATGACCGTATTCATCTCAGAATAAGGCAGTTTAGGGTCGCGGAGGGTGTCGATGAGGTCCTTGAGTGTCGAGTGCATGATGGCCTGATTGTCGTACCCGTCGAGGGTGTCGTTCAGAATACCGGTGAAGAACCTGAAACGTTGGTAGGGCTTGTTGCCGATGACGCTTGGTGTGCCTACGGGAGGGAGAAGACCCTCGAATGGTTTTGCGTGCTTGACCCGCGCGGGGTCGTCGAGAGTGAGAATGCCAAGGATGTCGCCTGGATCCAAACCAACCCCAGGTTGCTTGACGAACTGGACAACCCCGTCCTCCGAAGCAGTCAATGGCATGTACATCTTCATGACCTAGAGTGCATTCCGTTAGGGCTGAGCTGTCATATCGAGCTGAAACCGATTACCTCAATCTCGGCGTAGGGTTCGCCAGCATTGATGTGGTCGCCGCTGTCTACCAAGAACCTGATGAGTTTCCCAGGGCTGGGGCTCCTGAGCTGCGTTGGGTCGTTCTCCTGTTCGATCAAACAGGTCTTTCCATCGACCATGAGGCGGAGGGCTCCAACCTCAGCTCGCCAGTAGACGGAGTGACTCTTCCCATCGAGGAGGACCAAGAGACCACCGTCCGCAAGGGGGCGAGCGCCGACCATACTCCTGCCTCCGTTCAGGTAGAGAGTCCATGTCGTAACAGACGATCGGGTGGCAGTGAACGAATACTTGACGTTGTCGTAGCTGAAATCGATGCCAAAAACAGTCTTCAGAATATCCTTTGATGGAACCTGACCCTTGTCCAAGATGGACCTGTACTCGGCCCAACAAGCCTCAGAGGCAAGGTAGGCCTTGGTGACGGCGCCAGTGAGGACGGCAAGAGTGCTGTCCGGTCGCTCTGCGGTGAGTTTGTTGCTGATGAGGGAGTCTAACCAGCCGGTGGTGATAGTGTTATCCTCGAAGGCCTCGAGTTCCAGTAGTTTGATGAGGTACTCCACTGTCGTCCTGAAGTCACCCCGGATGCTGAGTTCCTTGAGAGCGACGACCATATTTTTCCTACTCTCCCCACGATCTTCACCGTAAGCGAAGATGTGACCGAACTGAGAGTCTGCGAATTCGTGTAAACCGCCAGCACTACCGACGGAGAAGTAACCCCAGACGTTGGCGTTGGAACGGAAGTTTAGTTCTTGAAGGGAGCCGGAAGAAGGTTTGAACCCAGCGTCGGGATTCTCGGCGGTAATGCGGACGGCGACGACGTGACCCTTGGGACGGGGCTTCCGTTGAAGTTGGTTGGCTTCAGGTTTGATCATCTCAAAGTCGATTTCAGAGTTGCCGTTATGAGCGACCCCGTAGAGCTGACGGATATGTTTGATGCGGTGAAGAGGGAGACCCATGGCGATTTGGAGCTGAGCGGCGGGAAGGTCGACCCCAGAAACCATTTCCGTGGTAGGGTGCTCGACTTGGAGACGGGGGTTGAGCTCAAGGAAGTGGAAGACATCCTCCGCGTGGCTATAGAGATCTGGATGTTCGCGGATAAGGACAAGAGCGGGGTTGGAGACAGTCGAAGGACTCACACTCGACAGTTCCGGCGCTGACGTATCCGACGAGCTTGGCCAATCGAACAGCAGCACGCTCCATCTCCTCAAAAGTATCTTGCTTTGCGATTGTCACGGGGGCCTCTTCGATGATCTTCTGGTGCCGGCGCTGGACGGAACAGTCGCGACCGAAGAGAGAGATCGCGTTGCCATACTGATCAGCCAGTAGCTGAACCTCGAGATGGCGCGCCTGGCCGGCGAGTTTCATGATAAATATAGGTGAACCTGCAGATGCTGTGAGCGTCTGACCGATTAAACATTCGGGTGCGGGTGCCGACCTGGAATTTCACCCACGACGGCGTTATATGCGAGCTTGAATTGTTCCACGGCATCGACTCGTCGAATACCCTTTCCTCCGCCACCCTCACTAGCCTTGATCATCACAGGGAAGCCGATCTGTTGCGCACGTTCGAGACCTTCCTCGACGCTCGTCACGCAAGCTTTCCTGTAGACATCGTCCGCAACGACGACATAGCCCTGATCTGACAAGACAGTGTCCTTGATGCCAGTGCCTGACCAAGGCATGGTGGGGACATCGGCGCTCTGAGCGACGATAGTACTGGAGATTTTGTCGCCTAGACTCCTCATCGCGTTGCCCGGAGGTCCGATGAAGACGATTTTATGCTTGGCAAGGGTTTCCGGAAGCCTGGGGTTCTCGGAGGCGTGCCCCCAACCCGCCCACACGGCATGAACGCCGGAGCGCTCTGCAACGTCGACGATGACGTCCACGTTCGCGTAGTTGTTGTTGTTTGAGCCACCAGGGACTTCGACGTAGCGATCTGCCATGCGAATGTACTCGGCATTCACCTTGAGATCCTCTGGGGTGGCCATGACGGTGAATTCGACTGCACGCTCGGTTCCGAACGTCTCGTAACTCCATTGTCGAATGGAACGGATTTCTTTGACAGCAGCGATACCTAGGTAGAGAGAAAGCAATGAGATCGAGCCGCGAGCGGATGCGAAGTGATACCGACCGTTGTTAGCGATCAAAACCTATTTTTTGTGGGTGATGAGTGAATCAGAGTTATTTGGGTTGGAAGAGAGTCGTACTTTCGTGATCACGGTGTGACCGCCGTGTGCTCTGACCCAGTCGGTGACTGGACCAGCTGGAGCGCTGTCAAGCGAGTTCGCGCCTGTGGGATTTGTGAGCCGATGAGCGAACACGAGGGAGGTACAGGCGAGTACCTATGAAACGGGAGACTCTGGAGTGGTCGTACGTGGACATGACCGGGTGGGGAGATGGAGGAGGGAGAGAAAGAAAAGGTGAGAGATTAGATCAACGGCGGGGAACATACGAACCAGTGACGCGTGGTGAAACGAACTGACGCGTCCATTTGGGTTGGGGTCCCCAAACAATTCATCAGCCTCCCATTGGGCGACACAGCCTATTCAGAGCGGCCATCGGTTTAGACCGTCCTTTCACTCTGATTACCGCCTCTGCAGAAACATGATCAAAAGATCCTGATACTCATTCACGGCACGAGTCCACTGTCCAGACTGCAGAGGGTCTCCGCTCTCTTACGACCGTTGTAGCCCTACGCTGGGGTCTGGGGAGGAACTATCCCCAAAGAACCGTCGATTCCGTAAACGTAACCTCTTCGCACATTTGATCACACCCGAGAAACATTCTCTCGATTTCTCTCCGTCCATCGGATTTCTGGATTCCGTTCAGATTTAGATCCGGCAACTTCCACGCAGCTCCCCGCCATCACGTGGGGCGACCCTGGACAGCTGGATCACCAGTTTCACCTCTGAGAGTTTTGACTGAGAGGGGGGAGTCGTCGGTGTTTCCGATGGACTCTCTAATCCATCGGGTGGAAGATGGGAAGTCCCGACGGCAAACTGGAACAACCGTGCGAACGATGTTCTTCCGTGGGTTTGCATCCGCGGAAGTTCATGTACCCGTTCCGGTCACCCCGGAGATGGCGAGCGTCACTTTGACAAAACGGGTTGGTGACGCAACTTACGGGTCGATCCGTCCCCGGTGGTCCACAGGTCAAAAGCTCGAGCCCCCGTCCCCATCCGGATGAGGTCCAGGGGGACGAACTCGTCGCCCCCCCATAGTTCGGTTTCTTGCGGTCTGCTCTATGCGCCCCGTTGAGGTTTTGCTCAACCTCTGGGGCTAAATCACTGCTAATTCCAAGCACGAACGTCATTCACCCCATCCGGTGCACGCAGGGGAAGTCAGTGAGATATGCTCGGACGCGGTTCCACCAGTTTCGATGCGCTTGGAATCTGACTGTCAACTCGAAGTGCCCGCATGGAATTCTCAAACGCTTCCAGTCCCGTACCGTGAGACCAAATGTTGTCGAGGATCCACGTAATTCCCAAATGGAAGGAACGACACTCGTCATCACAGGCACCCCTCCGGTTGAAGGGGAAGAGGACATCCCAGTACTAACCTTTCGTCGAATCTAGATGTACCGGCGGAATGCAAGTCATCGATCAAACGAGGTTGTGATCCGCCCCGCTTTGCGAAAACCGCGAAGAAAGGCGAGATCGCGTGAACGGGGATGTCCTGCATGTCCGTTGACCACAAGATCGCCTATGGGATGTCAACGGTCCGTACGATTCTTTCGCTTCAGGACGGTCCTGGCGAGCCCGCGGCGTTGAACACTGAACTTTTCAATCTCAGCGCGTCCCCGACGTTCCGGATCGTTGCCCAC
>Ga0307509_10007088_pt1 | contig 14793 bp, 18 predicted proteins | sample 10_EM_MG_FD_202245 | JGI IMG/M metagenome (GOLD analysis project Ga0307509, IMG submission 202245) | Populus trichocarpa ectomycorrhiza microbial communities from riparian zone in the Pacific Northwest, United States - 10_EM | ecosystem: Host-associated > Plants > Roots > Unclassified | place... | reverse complement strand
AAAAACAGTTTGTCGGTGTACCACTTTCAGGCTCAATATCAACGGCACCTTCGTTTCATCGCACTGGAAACAAATCAATAATTTTAACGGCCACTGGAAACAATGTTTTAGCGGCACTGGAGCCGGACGATGGCTCGGTTCGTAAGTAGTCTTACCCCTCCTCGATTCTACGTCGTTGAACATTTTCTGTTAGTCTGGAGGTATATTTTCGACCCACAAGATCGGATAGTTGGATATTATAAAAATGGAAATAGTGCGTAAAGACGGCATCAGAGTCTTGACTCCTCCAGCTAACATGTCATCGCAGTCGTTGCAACGCTTTCTGGGGCTGGTGGAACGAATCTCCGAACCTTTGATGCGCTCTCTGGACAATTACTTGTCGAAAAAAGACTTCATTCAGTGGGAAAGGAGGCGCCATCGGAGCCGTTACACTTCGGCAAATATGCTACCTTTTCCCCGGACTCTGAAAACCTTTACATTCTCAGTAATGGGTACACCGTCACAAGTGTAGATGGAACCAGCGGGGAATCTAAGTGGTCGTGGTCTCCTCCTGATCAAGAGTGCGTGTTTTCGGCTTTACAAAAGGTCCTTACCAGTTAACCAGCCTTTAGCTCGCTAGTCACCTATATAAAACTCATGCCGACTCCTGACGCAATTTATGCTATTGGTGTAGCAAAATCCTTTGCTTCCTACATGCTCCATGTTACTACTCTGTCGCCATCTACCGGAGAAGCCATTAATTCGGCTAAACTCGCCTCGAGCATCGTCGACCCATTATCCCAGTTCATCTCCCTGACACGCACCGGTTCTTCGCAACCGATGATGCTGTGGTTGGAACAAGGAGCACTGCGATACATTGACCTCACACCCACCCTTAATCAAAAGGCCAAAGCCCTCAAAGGGACGGGATATGCCAAAATTCTGGATGTTGGGTTGGACAATCAAGGCCACGTAGTTATCGTTCGAGATGATGGTTCAAGTCTTATCCTGAGGTTTGATGCCGAAATCGGACTCGCGAAATCTATTTGGGAGTTCCAAGACTCTGTAGGTCCTTATCACTTTGGTCGCTGGAGTTTACTCAACCATGCACACATAGGCTGTTTCGAAGGACAACGCAGACTCGATATACGCGGGTAGTACGGACGCTCTTGGACAACCATACATCGCCAGAGTGTACTGGTCACACAAATTAGGGGTTGGCCTGAGATCTGCGTTTATCGAATTACTTCTGACTATTTCGAGTAGATGGGTTCTGCTGATGTTTTCGCTGGCCATTTGGTGTCTGGACAAGGTCTTGCAAGTGGTTTATATTTCCCATTCGATACAAAATCACACGGGGTCATAAGACATGTAAGGAATCTTCGCATCACCCGATATGCTATAACCTTACCCGTTCACGTACAGGTCGCTCTGGACCCCGAAAATCCCAAAGAATCGAGCCTAAAATCGCGACTACTCGTCACTACCAGCACTGCCGCCATTCAGTTATGGGAACAAGGCGAAATTAAGTGGACTAGGGAAGAGTCGCTTGCGGCTGTGGTCGTTGCTGATTTGGTTGAGATTCCTGAACGCGTAGCGAGTGAATCCGTCGAAAATGATGCCACTGAAGGATTCCTTGCTCGCCTTGTGCGCCAGATTTCAGATGCTCAGGTTTGTTGCAAACTTTCAGAATTCCTTTTGAAACTCATATTTATTTCTTCTTGTGGCAGGATTTCCCTCAATACGTCGTTAATTTTGTAAGGCGGTTTATTACAGGCTCTTATGCATCGCCGATAGTGTCCGCAGCTCCAAAATCAAACAATTCGACAGAGGGCATTTCACGCGACACTTTTGGGTTCCGACAAGTCATCGTTGCTGCGACCGCCTTCGGTAAAGTGTTTGGGATCGATTCCAGCAATGGAGAAATTATATGGAGTCGGGTCCTGGGTCTAGGGTGGGCGGATGAAGTTGGAGGCAGGATTCAACCAGTGAAGTTATTTGTAACGCGGACGGTCAGCGATGGTGGCGATCCCGAGGTCGTCCTCGTCACACAACGACACGCGGATAACGTAAGGCTCTTTTCGTTTTCTGTGCATTCCTCGGAACATTGACACCTTCCATTCAGAGCTTGGTCGACACCGTGGTGTTCCATCTTGACGCAATAACAGGCGCCGATAGTACAGGACAGTCGAAAGATGATGCCATCTTTGAAGGCCACGATGTTGTTCAAGGACCACTTGTTGAAGCTTATCTTTTGAACTCTGAGACCAAAGTTGTCGTGTTGTTGGATGAATTCCTCCAGGTTCGTCGTTGTTTCTTTTCTTCAATAACCACATTGAATTCCCGTATTTGAATAGATTTATCTCTACCCGGATAACCCTCGAACACGAGCTGCTTTCGCCAGTGTCGCACACCGTTTATCTTTCCCTCTAAGGGCCAATGTCGAAGGCCGCCAACGAATCATGGGGCATGAAATCGGCTTATCAGAAACCAAGCATAGGTCCATCGCTCATCCAACATGGTCTCTAACGCTTTCCCCGGGAGAAAACGTCCAGGCTCTTGTGCCCCAGATCCGTGGTCCGGTCGCCTCCATTGGGAAGGTCCTCGGTAACCGTACGACGTTGTACAAATACCTCAACACTCGTCTCTTCACAGTGCTTACTACCTCTCCTGCACGATCGATGTGCGGACTTTATGTCGTGGATAGTGCCAAAGGCACTGTGGTTTATCATGTGGAGCTCAAGGCAACGCTGAAAGGGTGCGATATCAAGACAACATTGGTCGAGAATTGGCTGGTATATCATTATTATGAAGATGAGATCGGGAGTGGGACGGCGAATGGTGCGAAAGGCTATAGGATGGTTAGCATCGAATTTTACGAAGGACAGAAAGAGGACGAGAAGACGGAAAGGTATGTATTTTTTTTTTAGTCTATCTATCGTATAATGCTGATCCGTTCCCAGCTCGGACCTTTCATCGTTCTCAAATGATACCATCAATTTTATGAAACTGGAAAGGGCATTCATCTTCCCGCATGCCATTACTGCGATGTCCGTGACCTCGACCAAGTTTGGCATTAGTAGCAAGGAGCTGATAGGTTCGTATATCATCTTTCTGCGGTGCCATCTTGCTCATGAGATCACGCAGTGGCAACAAAGAATAATAGAATACAGTCTTTCCCAAGACGCCTACTAGACCCAAGGCGGCCGAGACGAAAGCCCACGACTGAAGAGCAAGAAGAGTTCCTTATTCAATATGATCCCGTGCTTCCGAACGACCCTCAAAGAGTGCTCTCGCACAATTACGACGTCCGTAGTTTCCCTTGTATCTTAGTTATATCGCACTGACATCTTCCTGGTTATCTTAGATTGCCAACATCCACGGTATCGTGACGTCTCCAGCCTTGTTAGAGTCCACATCCCTTGTATTCGCTTTTGGACTCGACTTGTTTATCACCCGGATCGCGCCATCCAACACGTTCGACGTGCTCAACGAGAACTTTAATAAGGCCCAGCTAGTATTCACGGTCTCGGGACTACTTCTCGCCATCCTCATTTCTCGACCCATGGTGGGACGAAAAAGGCTTAGAGAGAAGTGGTATCAATAGATGGCCAATATTATTTATTTTTCGGTGATATAATGATCGGGATGACAGGTCTTTCACTGGACAGAAATGCTTAAACAGCCCCTCAACTCGGGCTAGGTAAACTGACTGGCTGAACGGTACCGCGATTTCAACGCCGGTACTTAGTTGGTTTCTGCGCACACATAGCTACGTACCGGGCTTTGACCTCCAGCTTTTGTCATATTCGGCAACCCAACCTGATGACTTCAAACATCACAATTTTTCAAGGGGTGAGATATGTAATGAAGAGGCTCGATTGCACCCACCATTTCTCTATTTCTTGGAAATAAAGTCTGTCTATCAGCTCGATGAGTATTTGAGTATTATTCCTTAAGAAAAAAATACTGAAACAGAGGACTTAGGTCGCTTTCATTCCAAAGGGTATTTCATTTCTTTTATCCATCCAGTTCTCCGCATCTCACAACGCCTCTTGCTCGATTAAGGAAGCTCTCTGGCCTCTTGAGTGAGAGGGCAGTGAGAAAATCAATGATACACGGGCACCTTAGACTCCAAGCAAGCTCACATTAACTGGGGAACATAATGATAGTTAGGTAGTCGCTGTATAATGTATGATACAAGGGCTATAGATGCTTCTTTTTAATTTATCGCCGGTATTAAAATAGGTGGTGGAAAGTGTGCGATCGAAAATGTTGAACAGAACTAGACAACCCCGCTGCATTCTTCAGCCTGAGCCAGATTGGAAAGTCACTTCCTCCCACTCGTTTGCCTTACGATTCATCCAGAACCAAGACATCGTCAATATCACTGGTAACGCCATCATTGTCGGAACCCACACCGCCGCTCGTTGAGTCGTGAGCAAGATAATGCAGAGTGATGCCAAAAAGAATACCAAGCCGGCAGCGTAGAGCATAGCCGCACCGAAGCTAATATCTATAGGATCGTCCATGAGATACAGACCGAGCCACCGTCCGGGCTGTTAGAGCTCGCTGCGACGCCAGAACCTGGAAGCGGAGGTGCACCTTGGGCATGCCCAAGACGTACGTTGAATTTCGGATTGCGTAAGAAATTTGCCTCGGTCGCTGTTCTAAGTAGAATGCGCGCTGATATGAGTACAGACGCGGCACCTAAAACGTCGAGGGCGAGGGCACCGAAGGAGAAAATGTCGATTGCGGCACTAGCAGGGACGGGGATCGCAGAAAAGCCAGGAATGTAGCACGCAATGACTTGGACAAGGGTGATTTTAAAGACAGCACAGAAAAGCGACTTTGGAAAATAAATGAATAGGTATGATAAAAAGATAAACATGGGACACACCATGACTGCGAGCTCTGTGTGTTGCTTGGCAGCAGTCTTCATTAAATGAGAACGGATGTCTAAGTATTTGCCGTTCAAGCCAACGCCAAGTGGCGTATGTTCATAGCACAATTCTTCCCCCGCCATTTTCTCTTTTTCATGAATGTCGAGCGACTCGAACCCGAACATCTGTGTGTGATCGCCGTTGGCAGTGGGGCTAAGCGAGTTGAGAGCTGGAACAGATTGATAACCGCCAGGCCCAAGATCAACAGTGAGGGTAACTTTAGCAACTTGGAGAGGCATGTTCGCAATGATGGGAGCGTGGCGGGGAGTGAGCGCTTGAGCACTTGAACTTGGCAGCCACTTATATAAATTGAGATCAATTTATTCCCACACCCACAGTAAATATATCACGCGAGATCAGTTCGTTTGGTGAGGACGGGGAATTTAAATACCACCTCAATACCACCTCATCAAGTGCATTCCAGTGGCAATAGGTAAAGGCATCAGCGACAACAGGCTGGTAACAACGACTCCTTATTCCCAACTTCAAGTTAATGTCTCTCAGATCAAACTTTGCTATGGTTCACCGTGAGAGGCCTCAGCCTCATGCCGGTTTGTGACGGTGAGAGCCTCTATTCTCCCGACCCCTAACTCCTGAAGTGCATGAACTACGAAGTAATCCATAGATCTCATCATACCAGAGCGTCTGTGCTTGTTCCACACCATACTGGGATTCCAATCGCCGCAATTGGAAAACATATTTCCTTTATCCATTTTGTCATGGATTCTATGTACGGCCTAAATTAACATAATTTCTAGAAAAAGTAGAGGTATCGGACAGTCTTTTGATTGAAATCATTGACATGCCATTCGCACCGTATGATCTATAAACACCTCATTTCGAATCAATCCTCCCAAGCCTTCCTTGATAACCTGTCTACAAGTTATAATTAGCAACGAATCCGCCTGAGGACAGTCACAATTTGCTGTTGAAAATACCCCATGAACAAAGAAGTAATTAATAATTCACAAATGACAGACCTTGTAGGAATCGCCATCTCCCCGTACGTATCCAATTTATTAACATAGCAGTTCCATTTTTCATCCGAGACGATGGGTGCCACAATATAGGGCTCGACTTCTAGCATTTCCAATAGCATACCAATATGAGGAAGCAACTTTTTCGCTGCCTCAGTTTCCATTCGGACTTGTGTTCCACCATCCAGGCCCTCATTGAGGGCATACCAGGCTGGGTCTTTTCTGAAATTGGAGGCGACAAATAAATTCATGATGTCATCCTGGAGACTTCCGACGGCCGCTTCATATGCCAGGCGAGCTCCAATGGCCTCTATGAGTGATTGGCACAGGGGTAAAACGGTAGTATCAGCTAACTGATCCCGGTGACTCGCAGCATCGGCGAGACTCGCTTGTAGAGAAGATATCAACGAATGTTCATGTCTTGCAAGGAGGCTTTTAGGGAAACGGTAAGGCGGGACAGGAATTCGTTTTCGTAAAATCTCCATAGCAAATCCTTGCAAAGATGATATCAGGGAAAGCGGAAATAAACTAAAGGCATTACATGTACTTACGGATCGAAATAACAAGGATGTCGCCTTCGGCTATCGCCGCACCACGCAAGTCCGCCTTGTTGAATAGTTAGCATTTTATCAATGATTATGTACATGACCTACATGAATAACCGCCAACTGATTCACTTCTGCAAGGCCTTGGGCTCCGCATCGATCACCAAGATCGATAGCTACGGCCTGAGCGGCCTTTATTGTCGTGGTCTTCATCACGGCAGCGATGAAATGCCTCATGGTCGGATCTTTGGCATTTACAAATCGATTGTGGCAGTAGTCTGAGAAAAACCTGAGAACGAGAGACTGGGCGATTGCTGAGATAATCGTAGTGTACTGTGTGCTGAAGGACATGATGGGTCTCTCCAGTTTGGTGGAGGCGTCCACGACGTGCCGTCTGAGGCTATATTTCGCAGCGATGTATGAGGAAACGCGCATGGAGGAAACCGCAGCAGTTCCCATAGAGATGGTTCCTGTAATAACTCGATAAATGTTGTTAAAAAATTCCTCTCGAGGTACTTTCGACTTGTGGAGGCCACTGAGTAAAGCCGTCGCAGGAAGACGCATGTGGTTGAAGTAAGTGAGGCAGTGTTTCACTGGTCGTGCTGAGCCTCTTGGAGCCAGTACTCTGGGAATAACGTTAACATACGCAACAACTAAAGGGCAGGGACTGACTTTGATACAACTCCTGGATCCATCTTTTTTCCGTTGTGAAGCTGGGCCAAGAAGACTTTTGGACCCCTGTCTTCGTCATTGACAAAGAGACGTGCATGAACGACGGCAATGCATGGGTAGCCAGAGGGTGAGGTAGGAGGCATGTACCTCGGAGAGAATGAGCTAGCTTACTTATGGAAGCAAAAAGAAGCTTACTTTGCAGCAAGGTCAGTTGGTGTATGGAGCTCAAAGCCGCCATCGGGAAGCAGAGTCGCCCGAGTTTCCATGTTGACGATATCCAAGCCATGCCCAAGCTCGGTGAGACAATATTGGCCGCTGTAAAAAGTCGCCTTAAGAGAATGTCAAAATAAAAAAGAATCACTCACTTCAACTCGAACGACAGAAGTCTATCAACAATAGGTTGTAGGTCAGGGCGGGTCTTCAAATACCTTGCTATTGTACCAAGACAGAGATTGTAGTGGATAGTCAATAGAGTCCCAACGGAGGCATCCAGCACAAGAATTGGGTCTGAGTGGAATTGCCAGTATCGGTCACTTAAATGCAGGATATCCTTGGCCGTCAGTCCTGAGGAGTGTTAGATGGATACAACAGGTGCTAGAAATCTTACTGTAATGTTGAACGATACTCTTTGCCCGCTCATAGGTCAATTTAATGCGTTCTTCAATAGGCAGAAATTCGGGAAAAGTCTGCCATAGGGATGTCTTGGCCAACTTGCTTGTGGTTTGACTAGGGGTAACTGCAGCGAGTGATGTAGATGAGGCCATGAACGTAGCTACGCTACACCGACAGAATGTTTATTTTATCTACATCAGGGAAGTCATCGTCAGAAATCACAAAATCATGAATGAGGAAGAGGTACCTTTGCAATGTGGCAATAGCCTATGACCGTCGTGACGACGATGGCAGTATGTATGCTAGACACTCGGGGGGGGGTCAACTATTTCGAATTCACTGGACTACGTACTTGTGGTAGCCTTATATACTCCAGACCAACTTGCCGAAGGAGATATTCTTGCCTGGACAGTGCAGCAAGTTTTCACCTTGAATGAAAAGCAATGATTCGAAGTCACACAACTCGAAGGGGAAGACTTTCCGGATGACGATATGTATTGGTGGTGATCATTCTCGGTCCGTAGTTGGATACAGTAACGTGAATACCATGAGACAATTATGGGCGCCGCTGTTCGAGAGTGACATAGGAGCCCTGGAAGAAGCGACCTCCAAAAAACAGCTATTTACCGTGGGATTCTAGTAAAAGTAGTCATTTTAAATGTTACTAAAATTGTAGTACCTCTTGATAACCTGTTCAGATGTCCCTGCTCTTACTTTCAAGTTCGATTCCCCTCAGCAATCCCACTCCTTGAATGTTCTCGAGGAATCGACCGTGAAACCTAGCAGCATTTTTCACCGAACCCCGACGTGGCATCCCCCTATTGCCTTGGCCGGTGAAGGAATTCACATTGATCCCGAAGATGGGCGAAGGGTCCGATCATTGATGTTACATTGATGAGGTTGGCGACTGCAGCTGCGTGTTTGGGAAACGCCAAGCAATTAAAGATCAAGTGGACAAACTTTCATGTATTACAGCTGAATTCATATCGATAGGCCGAAATCTTTTTTTTTACACAGTCGCTTAGTGCGGAGACGATTTAAAATTGACCGAGGCACCAGAAGTAACGAGCCGGTCTAGGCGCTAAAAACACGCGATGATCGATCGATCGTCGCATTATCCGCGGGAGCAAAGCGGACGGGAGGAGATGATGTGGCACATCTCTCCAGCCGACATCATTCCAGACTCCCGGCCAGCAAGGAAATTGAAAGTTTAGAGTCCGCCTGTATGTGTAAAAACACAAAAGCGGCCTATCATTATGAATTCAGCTGTAATTATGCATTGCCAATTCAATCCTCGGCCCCAGAGTGTCGCTTAAATAAAATCCGATTTAGATGTCTATAATTTGCAGCTTTGTTGCAGCTGTCCAATCAGCCTGCCGCCGAGGCACTTGCGAAGAAACTTGCTGACACCAGCAAAGGCGCCTTCACCTTGTACGGATTCATTTCCGGGGTCCGTACTCGTTTAAATCACGAAATTAGGATATCTAACCCTGTGTAGGGTCTCTGAGACCATGGAAATTGCCCTGAAGCTTGCGAGACAGGCGAGGATCGTAACCCAGAAAGTTTTTCGCCAATAACTGTAAGGCTGCTCCTTACATCGGACATTTGTCAATTGTTTGTACGAGATCAAGGACTCTAGATCCGTAGAACAGCTTTCTCGACTTCCGTACTCACTTCCGTACTTCCGAATACACGCGTCGATTCCGTTCTTTTGGCTCGAACGTGAGTTCCTTTCTCCTCGCCTAGTGTTTCCCGCAATGCGGGTTTCCAATAACTCCCTTACTTTAATTTTTTTTGAAACTGGCCAACCCCCACGCACCAAGTTCATTGCCCGACAATTGTCATTCCATGGAAATACACTCGGGACGTTGGCCCCGGCGTATCATCCTATTCGCCGTGCCCCTTACGCTGACATACTCGATGACGTGCATTTTCATCGTGTTTCTCTGGCATATGCAAAACGCTTCCAGCGGGCAGATGAAAACGAAGAACAATACGTTGAGCGTCTGTGACAGGAACTCGAGGATAAATTCCTCGGGCTCGGTCCAGATAAGTAAATTCGTTGGATGTATGGTTTTCCCATCTCAATCTTGCCCAAACTTACGAGTGTTTTGCAGTTGCAGTTGTTGCAGAGACAGTTGTGGGAGCTACCACTGGAGTCGTTTCAGCTCCCAAAGGTTACTTCAAAGGCTTTTTTTTTTCACTCCTTTCTTTAAATGTCTCGTTTTATCAGCTATGTAAGAATGGGAACCCTACACGTCTGGGAGTCCTTCGGGGACAACATTGCGGTAACGGCCTATATTTTTCCTACCAGAACAATCGAATTAAAAAGGACTTCTAGCCTGATATTCAAGCCGTTGCAAAAGGGTTGGGCGGCGGGTAAGTAAATTTGCCCAGTGGTAGATAATTTTTCAATGACAAAATCGTGTAGATACGCATCGATTGGTGCCATCTTGATTTCAAAGAAGGTCGCTGATAGTATACGTGATAATTCAGGTGTGTGGAAACATGGTCATACCTACCAGGCATGCTCGCCAATTCTTCAACGAATGCAACACCACTCATAGGGTGGATAGGCACAACCACTGGTCTGTGCCGCTTCATTGGCCGTGCAGAATGTCATCGAACAAGAAAACTTGCTAGAAAACATCCGCGAGCAAGGAGCATATCTTGGTGAACTTTCTCCTCTCTCAAACTCGCATCGCTTTCTGATAAAATTCTGTAGAGGAGTTACTGCACCAACGCCTTACCGGACCAAATAAACTAGCGGCGCCCTATGTCTTTGACATTCGCGGTGGCGGGGGCTTCTGGGCCGTTGAATTTGAGCTTGGGACGACCGAATCAAAAGGGCGCGCATTCGCACAGCTCGTACAAGAGCGTGCACTGGACAACGGTTTGATCGTGATGGGGATGACTGGAGGCGCCAATCTCCAAGGGACAAAAGGCAACCACGTTATCCTTGCACCAGCATACAACGTAACGAAGGAGTAAATCAAGAAGATCGCCGATATCTTTTGTCAGAGCGTCGAGGAGGTATTAAAGGAATATAACATTCAACAGATGTAATGGTGGATAGCCGGGTTGAACACTTTACACCTGCCGTTTCGTGCAACAATTACGTTCACTGCTAGTAGCTCCTCCGCATCGACTGATCAGACGATCCATTCCAGTGCGAGTTCCGGAGTCGAATCGTGAGCTTTAGTTTGAACAGACTGTTTGCTCAAGACTTGCTTTTTGTTTAGCAACCTCAAGGACCAAGGCACATCTCCAACTCAAACCTATTAGCACATGCACGTTCTGTAGCGCCCTACCTAAATCCAATTGTTCTGGTGAATTGGTAGAGGTAAAGGGGCAGGAAAAAGAGACAGATTCCTCCTCCAGTAACGGTGCGGAGCAAGGTGACGACATAGCAAGGTGATGACATCAGAGTCCAAGGTTACCCAGATCGCGCCGTCGACTATAACCGGCATGCTCAGCAAGGGATTTGATAAGGCCCAGCTAGTATTCACGGTCTCAGGACCATCCTCGTTACTCGACACATGTGGAACGGAAAAAGCTGAGAGTTGAATCAATAGATGGCAGATGTTTTATTTTGTGAAAATATGAGGATAACAGACGAGCAGCAATGTTGAATGACCTTTCAATTCTGGTTGGGGAGATTAAGTGAGCTGGTGAAAGTCGCAGGTGTCCTCGTAATTTCGACGCCAGAGGATTGCGCAAAGCTAAGGGCGCTAGGCTTCTGCGCGCGAGCAGTTACTGCTTTGACACTCTTGTGTTCTAGGCAAGCCGACCTGATGATTTCCATCACAAATTTCTCAAGGGTGAGATATGACGAGGCCTCCATGTCCTTTATGGTAACATTGGTTGGGAAAGGATTCAGAATGAGATTAATAATCTGCTCACCTTTGACAATTTGGAGATGATACTTGAATAATCGACATCCATACTAGAACTGGGGTCCTCAAGGAACGTAATGTTTACCAACACTCTTTGTTTTTCCTTTCTCTCCGGTGGGTTAACGCCAATAATCACGGGTACAACGATGTCTCCAACCGAAACTTTCTTCGACACCACGGTAAGATTTGGACCATCCCTCGCCGTCACGACATCCACGAATAACCCACTCGCAAGGAGAACCACCTTTGGGATGTTTAACACAACCCTTACTTCCGCTACTACCTCTCCAGCCAGCTCGAATGCGCATGCAGTCACTGCTCGTATGAGGTCGTCAATGCCCTTGAATCCAGAAGAGTCGCTCCCTGATTTCGATTTTATGAGAGTGCTGATTACCTTTGTGAGGTGGCCATAATGTATCGAATCCACAACGTCGTCAGATTCCGCTGCAGCTTGGAGGAAGGATGGCTTTAGGTGAAGATAAACGGTGATCTCGATGGGTTGTGGACGTATACGTCCCCAGCAATCTGATCCTATGTTGGCTGAGAGACGAAGAGTGTCTACGAAGACTATATCCGAGATGGATTGCAGTTCCGTTGTCACGGTCATCTTGATGATGATAGTTAGAGATAGTAAGTCAATGTGGTTGACCACACATAAATAACCAGGTGACGTATTTGGATAACGCCAAGAACTTGCCAAGAACAAAGATCACGACTCACGGAGCTAAGTAGACAGTGAGAGCCGAAAAATAACAGCCATGGAGAACGTGGATGCCAGGGGTATACATATTAATCTACACGAGAAAAACACAATAAGAAAAGCAGAGTCCTTATACCAGCGTACGCTGGAAGGTGTATATCGTAGTGTACTACAACAATGGATTTATTGTTCAATCTATATATAGATCTACCTCTACAGAAATTTCAGGCAAGAAATTTTGGCCAGACGAGATTCAAATTTGACACCTCAGATGCGGACTCGTATGGCGGACAAAGGTTAGTGTAACTACTGACGATGGAGTATGTACTATTGTTCGGGGTAGTATAGTTACTAGTAGAGGTGGGAGTACCAGAGTGATACGGAGAAAACATGAGAGACATATGCTAGTAGCTTTCGATTTAGATCGGGCAGCATCTTCGTACTCGTCCAACGAAGAATCGTCCTTGTGCAATGAAATATCGCCCTCCAAAGTCAACACCGGCGTATGATCAGCGTTAAAGCGACATGAACAGTGAGAACTAAACAAAACGAGAGAGTCATGGTAAAGGATATTTATCAGACGATTAAACCGCGGAGTCCAACCGTTTTCAGGTAGAGAACATGGGGCGAGAGCATCGTGGGCATTCCTCTCTTGCGTTTTAAGAACGATCAACTATCTGATTGCTTTCCGTTTCATGGGGAAGTAGTCACTTTTAAAAAAAAATCGATTGAGCGGAGTCCAGGAATCCAACTCTAAGCATGGACGGGCCAAGATGCTGTTATGAAAGACAACAATTTGGAGAACTCACGAATTCAGGGACATTTAATAACACGGCCAACTTCAGTCGGTGTGTGACTCCGGAGAGCTTCGTGCAGCCTCGCACGAGGCGGCCCAGACAACCCTTCGCCAAATATTGAAGATAGTAGTCGATGTCAACGCTTGCCTCCAGCTCTGGACCTTATGCGAGAATTGACGCAACAATAAAATGACATCAAGTGGTTCACCAAGAGAAGGCGCTTCGTATTTCTTTACTGCGCCATCAGTCAAAATGTTGTCAAAATGAGCACTTGCTGTAGGGATCGGATCTCCAATGCTAGAGTGACGCATTCATGGTTATGTTCTGGTGGTCATATATGACCTGGGCGGTGAGGTCGATGGTGGCGAGGATGTCGCCCAGGAACCCAGTGGTAAATGAGAAAACTCTAGTGGGCGTAAAGGTCGAAGCTCCGAAGCGTTGAAACTGTAAAGTTGGGTGTTTTTCGCCATCGCATTTCTTGATTGGTTGGTGATAAGATAACGATCCTCAGCCTTCTCGGGCCCCAAAATCTAGGCCATAGTTGGAGGGGCTATTCTTAAAGTTAATGGGCTATGCCGCATATCACGAAATGATGCTTCGAGTGGTCTCGTGGTAAGCCTGAGAAGTCACGGTCAAAAGGAAACCGCTTCGGAGCATATTCTGCCAACCTCTTTCATGGGCGGTGAACTTTTCTTATTGTGATTTGACTGTCATCTAGTTGTCTGAGTACCTAAAAAGGTTGTGAATAAATTGGAGATAGACGTAATAGAGGAGAGTTATATCAAAGTCAAATGTAACTCATGACCGTTGATGACCAGGTGATGATTACTTACGAGAATGTTATTCTTAACGCCAAGAGGCAAGTACAGTCATACTCATAGTACGCTGGAAAAACGAACCAAGAGATTCGTGAAGTGCCAACCCAAGCAGCGAGCTCCGACGGGTGTGTACGAAAAAGCAAAGCCAGTTTCCGCAAACAAACGACAGATTTTTTGCGTCGTAGGCAGCAACGTGCGTGAGGAGAAGCTTCGGTGATTTGTGCCGCGGCGCGCGTGAGAAGATGTCGGTGTCGAGGTGGTGCTATTTATTTAAATCGCAAACGAGTAGGTTCAAACCGACTAACTACATATCAGTGCACAGGAGTCGCAATCGATCGGGAAATGAAGAAGGGTAGGAGAGGCCCAGAGCGGGGAGGCTAAGGTGGGTAATTGATGGCAAAATGGATATAAGAGCTCGGGGGTGAAGGAAGAAGACAAGATGGATGTTCCGACTGCACACGACAATAATCCCGGGGATGCGTCCCAAACGGTAACTTGATCGTCATCGATCGTGACGTCGTTCTTTCTATAACATCCCTTGCTCACCACTCTCTCTCCAAGATGTCCTCCTTCCGCAATCATCGCATCGTCATCGCCTCCCTCTTCCTCCCCACAACCGCCGTCCTTGGCGAGTCGGCGCCTCCCACCCCCGAGCAGCCCGTCCAGGGCGATGCCGCCACCATCATCCCCGCCGTCGCACAACGCCTCCAGGCCGCCGTCGCACAACGCCTCCAGGCCGCCGTCTCCACAACGCCTGCGCCTGTCGATGGGAAGTCTAAGCCACTCAAGCCATCGATCATAACTTCCAACTCGCATAACCGACAGGCGAGCAACAGTGTCCCGCTCAAGAGCAT
>Ga0307509_10007087_pt1 | contig 14793 bp, 16 predicted proteins | sample 10_EM_MG_FD_202245 | JGI IMG/M metagenome (GOLD analysis project Ga0307509, IMG submission 202245) | Populus trichocarpa ectomycorrhiza microbial communities from riparian zone in the Pacific Northwest, United States - 10_EM | ecosystem: Host-associated > Plants > Roots > Unclassified | place... | reverse complement strand
AGACTTAACTGGACTTTTCTTTTTCACTGATCATGAATGGGACATGGCAAAAATTTCGGCCATGGTCAAACTTTCAAGGGATTTGCATGATCAAGCAACCATGAAGTGCATCCATTGTATCCAGCCAGAAATTAAATTTATATATTTGAGTCGACTCGGAGTACTTGTTAGACACTTGCATTCAACAGCTGAGCAATGTCATCGGCAGGTGCTCCCATCTAAGAGTCAAAGCCAAGATATTTTTCGAATTGAGAGGAAGAGTTATCACCCAAATCATAAGTGTTTTCATAATAAGCTTCAAACTCTCAATCCTCCCGTTCAATAACAATGCTTCATGGATTTGATAGCAATGAAATTGATCGTTGCCTCTCTTCTCCACTACACCAAAGAGCCACTCAACGCCATTGTTTAAGCACCAGGGTACTTTTTTTCTCCTGAGGTTTAAAATAAGAAATTATAAGAAAATAAGGTGACCAGAATTTCGCCACCCACCCCATCTTTTCTAATCTAAAAAAGGACAATTTTGTAATTGAATTACGCTGGACTAATTGATATACTTACACTGCGATACACTCCCCGATCATCTGGGGTATACACTCTTCCAGGGGTCTACTGTTGTTCTGTTCGCTCTTTTCTTCTATCAAAGTACTGGTGAGGTGGTCTTGGGAAAGGCAGAGGGTTTCTGGTAATTTGGGAACCAATTCATCGATGCTTGACTGCTCCAACCAAACATTGATGCCTGATTGAATCAATAAATTATAAGAAAAATCATCACTGGTCCGAGTCACATACCAGTTTCCGAAATGTGCCCCCCATGCTCAACAGATTGAACAGGCTCCAATAAAGAAAAGACAACATAATCCACTTTACCCATCAATAAAGTTGCCACTAGGCCATGATGGATAATAACAGGCCGATTCAAGCTTGAGAGGACAAGCTCCAAAGGCCTGTTCAACAATTTCTTCTTGAGAATGATTCCCACTTGAAGGAGGATCGAATCCGTCAGGGTTCTTGCCCCCGCTTCTGTCTTTTGGGAAATCAGAAAGTGTGACCAATATCAGTCACGGAAAGCTTACGGCTCTCAAAAAATGTAGTTGATATGGCCAACAAAATTGGGGCTGTGGGCCTGCCAAAACGACTCAAAGAGTTGAGCAAAGGTATGTTGTTGGACCGATTTCGGAGACTTCTTATCACAAAAAGCTTCAACTTTACTGGTAAAGTCGATGGTAGAGATATAATCAATTGAAATGCCCAGGTCGTTGATGTGCTTCCGAGTCATCTTTGAAAATTGAACGATCTATAAATCAAATTATCAGATACAGTTGGATATAAGACATAAGATGAAACCTGTAAAGTTGTCTTTATGCCTAACTTAGAACTTTCTGCTTCATACTGAGCGATGGAAGCATAGAATCTAGTCGAGTTTTCAATGTCTTTGCAAAGCTTCATCAGATCTTCAGGAATACAGGAACTGGATTGTTGGTTCTTGGATAAAATGTTGCTGAGCTCGTCAGTAGCTTTGCTAAATTTCTGTATAAAATCAGTCATCGGGGAGGCATCGGAGTCGTTCTAGGAATTTCCAATAAAATAAGATGAATAATTTTCCATATAATTACTCACAGGTAAGGAACTCATTGGGCACTAAATCACGACAAGCAGAAGATGGTTCAAAAAGTCACAGTGTAGCCACGGACAAGAAACAAAAAATTGAAGAGTGGGATTTGATAAGCATGGGGAATGGCCATGGGGAATATCAGATGTGGTTCATGCCTGTCATCCTCTGTTTCCAACTCATCTTCAACAGTTCCAGTAGGAATACTAAAGCCAGGTATAAAGGTGTATGGATGGGTAGCGACCATGACGGTTTGAAAAACTTGGATTGCATTTTCAGTGATGATTGGTGTGGCTGAAAGTGAAACCATTGTCTGAATAAAGTAGAAGCTGGTTTGGAATAAGGAATGTAGTGCTGTTGAATTCAACGACTTTGGATTTATGCAAAGGAAGGTCGTGTTTTCACTGGGTTTGATCATTGATCTCCCACGCGTTTTCGCTTTCTTTCCTACCACGATGACAACGACATGGATGGCACAGGAAGTGGGGGAGAGCGAGCATACGAGGTACGTTCAGATTTTATTATCTTCTAACAAACAAACACTACGGAAACTCTTCTCTTTTAGCCACCCCTTGTTTTGAGCGAGGGATGTTCACTGCCCCCTTGCACACGGACGCTGTTGGCACAGGACGCACAAGGGAGAGGCCGAGCGTACGAGGTACGCTCATCCCTTTTATTGTCATTATTATTATCACCCAACTAACAAAACGTGATAAGGAGGGTTCGGAAACCTTCATTGTTGACCACTTTTTGGCCAATGCGACTCATCACCCCTCGTTTCGAGTGACGAGGGGCGTTTCTGCCCACCACCACCTCCCTGTGAACATATGTTGGCACAGGATCCAGAGGAGAGGCTGAGCATACAAGGCACATTCGTCCTCTTTATTATCATTTTCATTATCTCTAACTAACAAGCTGTGCAGAACACGACGAGGAGGGTTCAGAAACCCTCCTTGTCAACCGCTTACGGCCAACTTGAACGTGACCCATCACCCCTCGTTTCGAGCGGCGACGTGAACATGGATATTGTTGGCACAGGACACAGGAGGGAGAGGCTGAGCGTACGAGGTACGTTCATCCTTTTTGATATCATTTTTACTATATCTAACTAACAAGTAGTGCAGGATGTGGCGAGGAGGGTCCGGAAACCCTCCTCGTCAACTGCTTTTTGGCCAGCATGACCCACCACCTCTCGTTTCGAGTGCATTTCCGCCCATCATCACCTTCCCCGTGAATATAGATATTGGACGCAGGAGGGAGGGGCTGAGCATACAAGGTACGTTCATCCTTTTCGTTATCTTTATCTCTAACTAACAAACAGTGCAGAATGCGGCGAGGAGGGTTTCCGAACCCTCCTTGTCAACTTCGTTTTATCCAACACGACCCACGACCCTCGTTTCGAGCGACGAGGGGTGTTAGTGCCCATCCACCAACCTGTTGCTCCGAGTCGAAAGAAGAGAAGGAAGGCCGTTGGCACCCAACATTCCTCATTTCGAGCGAGGGACATTGCAATTATTGTAGCGTCGCTCGAAACAAGACCTCCTTGTTTGGTATGACCCCTCCATTTACTTAGAATACTCTGTGTATATACAAAGTAAACATGGTATTACACCCCAAGTCGAAGGTCAACTCGGGAATTAATTAAGGAAGGACATTTCTATTTTAGGAAATGTGGCTATGCCATAGGGTTAGAGGGTTAACCCTACTGCAACCCGAAATAGAAAGGTATAACTATGTAGGGTCTTATCTAGTACTATATGTAAGATTATGCACTAGATTTTATTTCGTTACTACCATTGCATTTTATATAAAAGGAGTACTATAAAAGCAACGACAAATCAAAACTGGAAAGGACATTTCTATTTTAGGAAGTGTGGCTATGCCATAATGATGCATATAGTTTTCCACCTCAATAAAAGGCTCCATAGCATATAAATGCACAAATGACTGCATATCCAACATTCTGTGATATATATTGGTGTCCATGACGAATTTGGTGATTTTAGAACAAATGGTTGTGGAATTAGAGACATAGGTCCTGGTCCCAGATATTCAGTTATAAATAGAGATGTTCCAGGAATCCAAAAATCACCAAATTGATTTCAGATGTGCTTGGGTATCATTGGGAGTGAATGAGCATCTAAAGTATATTTTTTCATTAGAAGGATCTGTCAGGCTGAAGGTATTTTGTAAAAAACAGTAAATGTGGAATAACTTGGCCAATACTTCACAAAAATCAAGATTTTGGGGTCATTGTGATTCTCTATGTGTATACTATACATCCATATAGAATTTAAAAGAAAAGAAATCTGGTCAATTTTGCACATATACACAACTATGGGTCCCTGATGAGCTTATAAAAGCGAAAGGTCCTCCTGGGTTTTTACCCCAGGATCTTTGACCCTACGTCTTCCCTTCATCTTTGTTAAAGCTTTTTTCGTGTGATTGTGCACTGCCTCCCCCTAACCCCCTAACCCTACTAACCCTAACTACTAACTAATGAGATTTTTTTTAATACCATCTACAGGTTGTCCCGCGGCCCTGTATCCGCCCCCATCTGTATTTTCTTCATCCCTTGGAATTACCGTGTCTCTGCCACCATGCCACATTGCAACCTCCAGCCAACTACCAGTTGTCTTTCTATCTTCTCCAATTGGTTCACCAACGCACCTGTGAGTCCATTCCTTTCCCGATTTTCCGTCATTACATTCTGTCTCATTGTCACTTTCTATGATGACGATCCCATGCCAGTGATGTGTCACAAGAAACTAAGTACAGTTATTCGGCCTGATTTACGACTGATTTACGATGGTGTAAATTGTGCGGACTAAGTACAGCCTACCCATGTTCGAGAGAATGAAATGTATGTTTTAAGCATTCGCATTTACAGACCGTGATGACGAGTTCTTGAGAAACCTCCTTAGAAATTCCAAGGTGACCCAGTCGTCTCGGTAAGACAGTAACAGAGGAAATCGCTTCGAGCACTTAGCAGAAGTCTATAAGCTTTGGGCTCTATGAAAGTAAACCCACAGTATCTCGTAGCTCAGATACTTTGCTTTGCACTTGCTTCTTTAAGGGTAGAGATAAGTCGAGTTCATTTCTTGCTCGCTCGTGAATAAATGCCTATGTCATGTCATTTTGCAAAAGTAGATATTGAATTGAACAATGCGTACCTGAATGGCACCATATTGTTCCGATTCCCAATTCAGAATTGACTGCAGCCGAGTGTTATAGATATTCTGTGGTTTAGCAATGGGCTGATTCGGAGAACTGATGGTTCGGTAGAGTGATGATGAAGGACCATTCATATTAGCTGTAGTTGGGCCTGGGCCCGATGAAGGACCATCGATATTAGCTCCAACAACTGCTGTTGGAGCCCAGTGAGTATGTGCATGGATGATCCAAACACTTTATTACCTCCGTCGTTCTCAACCACCCTGTTATGCAGCACTTGGAATTGTCGATAATGACATGAGACAGGCAGGTTGGGGCTACTAATGAAGCCAGTTATTGTAGCGATCCTAAGAAAGCGCCAGCGCCTGTCTTGAGTGGATCTCTGTGACGGAATTCGAGGCATGACAGCAAAATCAAGAAGTTTGCTTATTTATTCATGGCTGACAATAAGGGTTGTAACATAGATACTAGTAATAACAAAGAAACAGCGTAAGTTCGAGCCTTAAACAAGCTTAATTACTTAACCATGCCTCATTCCGAAACCAAGATCGGGAATTGCCGTCATAGTGATGCTGGAGAAATTCCCAGAGAAACAATTAATCGTATACAATTGCATTACTTTAACCCCATCTTCTTCTTCAATCCTCAGTGCCATCTATTGAGTCTCTGCAGTGGTGCACAATTAACGATGCGTTTTTCTATCTTTCAGTCACAGAATGTAGGTTACCTTTGTATTTTCTATTTTTGTGTACTCTGCAATTCAAACAGGAACAGGATTACACTCTTCACTCACTTGCGAGGTTCGCAAGGGCCAATCAACAGCCTGGCATTTACCAATAATGGGGAATTCCTCGCCAGTGGAGGTAGGTTTATATAATCTTAAGTTAACATTTGCTAACACAGCTAAGGCGACGATGAAGTAGTCAGGATATGGGATGTTAAAGAAAAATGTAGCTGTCAAGTCCTACGTGATAGAGTGGGGCGTTGGGGACAGGTAACATGTATCAAGTGGTTATCGGGGCTCTCTGAGGAAGGAAATGCTATCGTTTTTGGAACCGGTAGAGGTCTAGTCATACTTTATCAGCAGGTAGAGGAAATGGTCAGCAGCATTATTTATTCTAGTCAGGCTGGTTTACCTTTATTTCAGCTTGCCTTCAAGGAACTGTCACAAACCGATGTTTTTGCCTTCAACGAACCTGTTGAAACTGTGGACTATGATCCATACAAGTCCTGCCTTGTTGTCTGCAGCCACTTCGGTAGGATCAGAATGTTTTCAGTTGAAAAGAACGGTACGCAGGGGCAATTAGGCATATAGGTCCCACTGACGAAATTCAGAATTACTCTCCGAAATTTGGCAGAACGATATGAACAACCTACACGATGAGAAAGGGGTCATACCTAGAGTTGCGAAGTTTGCTGGACGTGGTGAGCATGTCGTTATCTTTGGATTGGAGTCGGGAACAATGTACGCCCCAGCCCTGGCACAATCCAGCATTTATAAACTGACATGTCCCAGCATGTCTCGGGCTGCTGCTACTGGCACAGGAAATTGGTTGAAGACTCTACTGTCTGGCATGTGCGCTAGATTTACAAATGGGTGAAGAGACGGCTGATTTTCACTATAGTGGCAACGCAAGCCTCAGTCCTGACAGACAATGGCTACTAATCGATAACTTAGCCAAAGGATTTGACCTGTACTCATATCCCCGCCTCTCTCTATCAAAGCGCCTTTTGGTGGAGAGGCAGCGCGCTTATGTGTATGATGGCCTGTTTTTGGAGAGCGGTCAGGCAATTTGTTGTGGGAGCGATCATGGCAGAATCTACATGTTCTCCCTGCAGCAGGACAAGTTCATTCAAACCCTCCAGCACGGCTCAAGTAAATCTATGATTCAAGTTCTTGATGTGAGTACTCCCTTCCTGAAGCCAATATACTCACGTTGTTGTAGGCTTGCAGCACAAACCGTCAACACCTGATCGCAAGTGGGTGCAGCGATCAAAATGCAACAGTATATATATGGGAGAAAAAGGTTAAAATAATCCGCTGATATACAGATGCTAAACAGAACCTACATACATGTCTTTCAGATAAAGAGAGCTCAATATCAAGACCCACGCAGCGGTCACAATGTCATGGCTATACTAATTCTGAACATAGTATTGACTCTTGCATTCACCCTAGGAAGCTGCATGATTTTGTAAGTCAAATGTTGTGCAGTAATCATATGTCATTTATTCGTTATTATGCAGAGCATAGAAAAAGGGAAAGACGCAAAGCCTTAATGAGATCCATGCACAGAAGTGGGAGATGGACTTTGGGGACTCAAAATAACTGGCGGCACATAAATTTATCTGCGATCTGATCTTCCGACAAATACATGTTCGATACTACATCAAGAATGTGTACAGCTCACTGCAATGCACAGCAGGATTTACTTCTCTTTATTAAACATCTCATTGATGCTCTGATCGGATGACGAAGCCTGACATTGTAAAAATGAGATTCCTACTCGAAGCTCGTAGGGAATCCTTACCCAGACACTCAAAATCTTTAGGATGGATTTTGCACCTGTCAAGTCTTCAAGACATTCATTGACGCTGAAGACTTTGTCTACGCGGATGCTCAGGTAGCGACCTTCCTGCTTTCTGACAATGCCAAAAAACCATTCAAGGCCATTGCTAAGACACCAGGGAATACACTGTTTCCTAGGGTTTAAATTTCAGAAATAAGTTATAAGTACAAGGTAAGAAATTACCCAGTCCTGTCCAAGCTAAATCAATAAATTCTTGTGTGTGAGTTTACGAACATGAGTATTGGTGGACTTACATCACCACACACTCTCCAGCAATCTGCAGTTCATGGTCCAGAAGAAGACCCCCAAGCCGCTTCTCTTCGATCATTATAAATTTCAAATAATTGGAATTGTCTAAAACACGGGATATTCCAGGTAATTTTTTCAACACCGCGAGATGGGACTGTTTGAAGATTTCTTTGACACCTTCTCCAAAGGTCAGATTAGACCATAAGAAAAGGATTGGTCTAATCCACTTACCGCTCATCACTCCTTCCTCCTTTAAACCGATGTAAGAGGCAAGCTCCTTTGCGCTGTGCTGTAACACCAATACAAAGTAGTCGGCCTTTCCAGAGAGGAATGTTGCCATGTTCAGCTCGCGTTGCTCAGCTATATAGGGTTCGTCCAAGGCACTTGCAAGAACAAACTCCAGGAGGACGTGGGTTTCATGCAGAAACATTTCTTCAAGAAGATTGCCTAGTTCAGTGATGATAGCATCGGTAAGGACTCTTGCTCCTGCTTCAGTCTTGGACCAAGGTCAGAAATTCGAATGTGGTACATCGGTGATAGAGATACCTTTCGCCCATAGAGCCTCAAAATGCTCTTGATCTGCCTAACAATGTAAGGGTAGTTAGCCTTCCAAAACGTTTCAAATAAGGAGATGTGTGTGTTCTTCAGGTCTTTAAAGTAGTGTTTACTACAGTAATCTTCGAAGGCTTTGGTGAAGAGGTGCTCTGATTGGGTTCGGCATGTAATGTTAAGATAGGGAATGTGTTTGCGGGTCAGCTTCGAGAACGGAACAACCTGCAAGTCAACTTGGTCATGCATCAAACTGGAAGAAAAGATTTGCGAACCTGCGTGTCCACACCAGGATTGCTTTCCCTGTATCGAGCGACATGCTGATACATCTTCGTATATTTTCAGATCCCCTCCTTGACGTTCTTGAGATCCTCCGGAACATCAGCCATGTCTTTTATCATCGCCTGTTCAAGATCTTTTGTGGCCTGTTTCAAATCTGAAAAGAAGATGGAAATTGATTCTGACGAGGCTTCCTGGAGAATACCGTAAAAATACAGTTGATATTCTGGATACCAGTCGCTTACAGTGGCTGGTGTTTCCATTTTGTTTTCATAAGACAATAGGGCTGAGTGAGCTCTTGATAGAGAGAAGAGGAGAAGAGAATGTATTGTTTTCTATGGAACGAACCTCCGTCAAAATCAGGACATTCTAGAAAGATTCGTTTCACATGATGAGTCAAAGTCTAAGCGAACAGAATTATTAATGTTTGTATATCGTGGTATTTTAAAAGAAACACATACCTTTGGGGGAATGAGTGAAGCACACCCATTCCCCTCCGAACTTCCCTGCTCTATGTGTGGCTTAGTGGTGTCGAAAATGGGCGCTTTCGGTTTCGATCGGAGTTCGAACTCCGAACGGGCATAGTTAATCTCTGGTGATCACGTATTTCTATATATAGTAATACGATACAGTTTCGAAATGGAATACATTTTTTAAGGTAGAAAAGATGCGTTCTGGTACACATCACGTGCACATTCCCATCCGCCAAATCAAAGGTTTTTTATGGTGAAAACAGGCTGATTTCTCAAAGTAAATGCAACGGGGCATGCTCATTTGATCAACTTCAGAAAATCTGGCTGCAACATTTTGTTCTAAATCAATTTCTCTACATTTTGTTGCGGCCATACTTTTTAAAACCCAAATGCAGCCACGCCCCATTGCATTTACTGGGTCTGAAGCCATTTCCCTGCTAAAAGTCACGTGATGTGTACCAGAACGCATCTTTTCTACCTTAACAAAATATGGGAAATTGTCTAAAGAATACAAGAAACTAGTGCAAGATTGGTGCATGATCCATAAGGCTACCTTGTAACACTTGCGCCGTTGCTTTGCACAGCAGGTTTGAGTTCTCAATGAGTCCTTTATATATATAAGTCAGATGAAAACGAAATCCCGTGGCTTGAAGCAATAATGTAGATTAAATTAATTTTTAGGATATATACAGCATAATATACTAAAGGACCGAACACCAAAACTGTTTTGGTGCTCAGAGCTGGGCTATGCAGAGAATGGTCTAAACCCCAAAAACGTGCAGGAATGGCTGTTTTTGGGGTTGGGAGAGGGCGGTTAAGTTAGTAAGTATGTAGAATACAGTTTAAAATAAAAACATACACTTTTGGTGGATGGGCCGTCACGCCCATTCCCCTGCCCTCATCCTTCCTTCTGGGCGCTCCTTGTAGAGACCTGCGACTGGTGGGAGCATTGAGAGCCACTGGTGGTCCTGATGCGAGGCCTTGCTGATGATAGAACAACTGGCCAAGCAATAAATATTGCTGGTGCTGCTAATACCACTTGTCCGGGTTTACCACATGCGGCCCCGTCATCATCATCCGTCCACCCTCAGATCCAAAGCTCTGCTTCTTCTTCATCCCATTCATCTCCTCCCCCTTCGAGCTGCTCTTCCCCCCACCCGATGAATACTCCGAGACACTGACGCTCACCGGTCCTTGGATGCTAGGTCCGGACTTGGACAACATCCTAATGGGTTATACATCACTTGTTCATTAGAACCAGCGGACGCTGTCATAGCAGCAGGTGAAAGCGGAGGCCATTGCCCACCACCACCCTGTGTTCCATGCGACGTCCTTGTTGGAGCATAGAAGGACGTGTATTGTCCACTGGACATGCTCGATTTACGGCGAGCCAGGGGCACTGGCACCGGCTGCAGCGGCGGCTTTCGTCATTGGCGCTGGCGTTGCACTGATGGGCATGAGCCCAAGGTTATGGTTCATCTGGCCCATTTGAGGGTAGTGAAGCGGCGGTGGAGGAGAGGAGCTAAATGGATACGGGTTGATAAACGCCACCACCCTGTGCACCCGTCGCCAGCCTTCCACCCATCCCATCGTCTTTCTCCACATCGATCTGAGGAAGGGCGCCACCACCGGGACCCGTTCCATTTGCTAGCCTGGAATGGGAAACAGCTATAGGATCAAAGTTTCCATCGAATGTGTTCTTTAAGCAGCGTCGTTTGTTGAAGAAGAGAAGAAGGCCAAACAGGGCTAGGCTGGCGATACCTAGAGAATATTTTATAAGTCAGTAAAAAAGGTTTTTGACTTTTGATTTATGTGGGAATCAAAAAGAAATGAGTTGACCTCCAATTACTGCGATAGCACCGATGTTGATTGAGGAAGGCTCTGTGGGAATTGAAATATTGAAGATGAAGTTATCACAGATCCAGGAGAGAGGACGGTGGTCGCGGTGACGACAGTTGTAGGGTTGACCGGCAGGCGTGAACCTGTAAAAGTCAAGTCAGCGATGCCAAGGAAGGATCTTCCAAAATGATGGAGATACATAATAATAGACAGCGATCGGGAAGATCATATCTCAAGCTATGCCCATGGGTGCCAGACTCGGAGGTTTCGAAGAGTCGAACATGCTGCAGACAGCCGAGTGGTGGCAGGCACGATAACCACTTGGCAGAGGAGGTCGAAAAAAAATGCACACTACCTAGACTGTAGACAGCAGATGTCACCACGGGTCGTAGAATCGAACAAAGAAAGACCATACTCTTTTGAAACTCCTCTTGACAATGAGGATTTCCGATCCCGTAGGGAAAATGCCGTTCTGCTGGGCATATAAGACGGGTTCTATAAATAGAACCCGTCATGATTACCAGTCACCAGTCTGTCACCGGTTCACCCGCTACTTTCCTCTTGTATGTCTCCTCGCATTCTGTCCGCTTGCCACCCAAGGCCACTCGGCCACTCATCCTGGGTATAGTACCGTTATTTGCATTGTATAACCTGATCTTACCAAGATCCAGTCAGCTTCACTGACAAGAAACATCTGTACGCCCAACCCTTCCAGTCCCTTTGTTGTGGACAATCTAACTTGCTTTGTCCAGTGTGGGTGATGCCACAAAGAACACCTAATCCCGAGAACACCATTTTCGACACAGCAGGTTTCGAGAGATGGCCCTTTCAAAGTGATTGCACTGACCGCGCCGAAACCAGATCGTTGCGTTTGCTATGCTACTTAAAGGCGTCCACACCACCAGAGCCAGCAGACGATGAGGTGCTGCTGTCATTTGAGGAATGGAAGAACAAGCAATTAGAGGTACACAAGGAACTGGCCAAGGACAGCGACAACGGTGTAAACCAGAGGTTGCTGGCACTGACATGAGGTCATCTTCCCAACATTGCTAGCGACAACGCCACCGCGGTTTCAGACGCTAATGCATCTGCTGGACATTATCACTCAGCTGGTGGTCAGGTTCTTTCAGAAGTTGCACCTCATATCAGGGTTCCAATCACCGACCGGTTGAATTATGCCAGCCTGGACTGTCTGCGTTCCCATCGTTCAGCCAAGTCTCCTGCTTCCATCTTGTCATCAAATACATGCTGAGTCCATGTAATTTCATGAAGGAGAAGCAATTTGTCATCGTTGAGCTATTCGGATCGACACTGTTCAATTAGCCCACTTCGAGTTCAGTGGAGTCTTCAAAGATTTCACAGTCAACGTGGCCAAGGCCTACACCACCGATCCTGACAATGGACATTTGCTGGAATGTGCAGGGCCAAGAACGTACGTGGTGTACAGTCATTTCGCCTACCTACCTCGTTGAGAGATTTCTTTTATCCGAATCGACTTTCTCTCAAGTTATGGGAACGAATATGATTGTCTCGTCTCTCTTGAGAGTCTATGGTCTAACACATCTCGAGGAATAGAAATGGGACATCTGGCAAGCCAAGAGCGAGACGGAATCGGAGAAAGGTGGACTCCGCCTGTGGAAGTCATACCTCTTCCGTCCTGGTTTCTCCTGCTGTTCCCAGAAATCCAACGATATGAAGGGGCCTATCTCGATGACAGAGGATCATTCGAGGACGCCCGCTACGACGCTTCCATCAGATCACACCAGCGCTACACTGCTTACAACAACAGTTCCATCTGAACCACCCGTAACGAACCTGATAACTCCAGAATACATTATCGCCGTCTTTTTCCGCCGCCCTACCATCAGAACCTTCAGCGTCACTTCCTGTGGATGCACCTTCTGCTGATCAGACTACGTCGCCCTATACTACATGCTCGAGCATCTACTCCCAGCACATCTTCACCTTCACCCTATGCTGGACCTTCCCTTGTACACACACATCCAGTTCTGCCTCCTCCGCCCTCTGGCGAATCTATCTACCACACCATCATGAACCGTCTCACTGCTGTTGAAGATAATCAAACACTTTACATGAAATATGTAGAACAGCAAAATGGGGCCATGAAGGATGTGATCAGGCGGCTGGGAGAGGACTTAGAAGGGACTGTACGCTACGGTATCCTTTGATGGGGAATTTCTAACTGACAAGTAAACATTTCTAGATCCTTGCACAGAGTGTGGCTTTCCATCGAACAGTTAATGATTGGGAGAAGCAGAGATACCGATTGCAGATTGAATACGGGTATATCTCCCAGAAGGGTTAAGGTTCTTTCAGAGGAGGTATGCCCTCAGTATTGTTAATGTTTTTTTTCCCCTGGAACTTCATTCTTTGTAGATTGTCCTCGAAAAATGTCTAGGTGTAGCCCAGCTCTGTCTCCTACTTGCCGTCCTGGGTTTCACACGTGCCTCAAGAACTGCTGAAGGCATTACAGTCAGACAACGTCCATGGGTTTAAGAGAATGGGGAAGAAGACACCTGAGCTGGACAGGGGGGTTATTGGGCGCCAAACCAAAAGTCGCAGAACGAAGGGATCAACTCGATGGGAAAGACAATCAGAATAAGAGCCACAACTGAATCTGAGGGAAGACCATATATCGTTCTCAACCGCTGGACTTGGAAACAGTATGTTAAGCATAATGGTTTTCACCAACTATCTGACACGAACTGCCACTTCAACAGCTTAAACCTATGACTGCCATCACCCCCCTCGACGCACTATCTCCAATCCCCATTCTACGGGCTCGGGGAGTGTTACGCCTCATTCCGCACCTGTTCCACACCGCCATGGGCACAGTCGGCGGGTAATTCAACAACCTGCTATGCCAACTTCGAGATCACACCTTTTATTCAAGACAGATCATATTCACACAGCCGATCTATTGAGAATGTTGAAATGGGCAGAATTTCTCTCAGACTGCTGACACCAGTGTCGCAGAGTTCGTCATGGGTGGACCATTGACTATTGCTCCGAAGAGCGCAAAAGGGTGGGCTCAAATGGCACATTTGCACGAGGTCAAGAAAAGTGGCAAGAAACAGGCGAATGTCGAGGCGGATTGAGGTGTGAATGTGGAAGACAATGTAGTGGAATTCGTCAAGTTGAACGGAAAGAGTCAGACCCGTGACATGCAGGCGAGTAGATACAGATGATGGTATCTTTGCAAGTTGACTGGAAAGACATCCTTTGTCCATCTTAACGTTTGCATCCTGTGAATGCAGGTGATCATTTCAGAAAGCCAGCGCATAGAATAAATAAGCATTTGTTCAGAATACAGAACTGCACAGCAGGTAGAGAATAAGTAATGTTGATATATCAATGACAAAGTCGGCAATTATGCTGCATTGCAGCTAACAAGCTGAATGCTAGGAGACCTGCCTTGGAAGTCATCAGTAGAGATAGATATAGAAACCACGTCGGCAATAATCATAAGCTCCTGGATATCTGGAAAGGCACAAATCCATTGAGAAATATATGGCTAAACCCCTCTCTTAGTATATCAATCATCAGTAGAGTGAGAAAGGGCATACAACAACACGATAATTGAGATGGTCCAAGAAGATCTTCACTCGTTGAACACCATGAACACCATGAACAATTTCCCCATGCAGGGAAGCTGCAGCACAACTTACAAGAGCACTGATACATGGAAATTTCTTCGCAGAAAGCTAGATGGTCAGAGAGGTGATGGGGGAAGGTGAACGAGGCTGTGAAGCGACTTGGGTCGATAGGCCTGAAAGCCTTTGAGTGTAGCCAAATATCAACTAGTGACTGCACAACATAGCAATAGCCATGGTTTTGGGGGATGGGAAATGCCATGAAGGCATAAACATGGAGATCCAGGAATGACAAGGAACCAAGGACGTGTAAGGGGAACCCCTTCCGCTTCCGACACCCGCTCGTCTTCCGCTTCCGCTTCCGACTCCCGCCTGCCTTCCGCTTCCGCTCCCGCCACCTCGTCTCTCTTCCGCAACGCCTTCGGACGAATGAC
>Ga0307509_10007086_pt1 | contig 14795 bp, 17 predicted proteins | sample 10_EM_MG_FD_202245 | JGI IMG/M metagenome (GOLD analysis project Ga0307509, IMG submission 202245) | Populus trichocarpa ectomycorrhiza microbial communities from riparian zone in the Pacific Northwest, United States - 10_EM | ecosystem: Host-associated > Plants > Roots > Unclassified | place... | reverse complement strand
CACTTTCACCAAGGCCGCAGCTTTGGAGAGCTCTCAATGTGTGGCGAGGTGTTGTTGGCTACTTGATACGAGGTCCTTCACAATCCCGGCGTCCTGCAAAGAGAGCCGAGGCTGTGCAAAATTTGATCATGATATAAATTTCGTGACTCGACACAAACTCAACATTACTCTCACGTCCACCATCCTAGGTATATCTTCTCCTTGGTTGGTAAATGAACATAATCCATTATTACATGTATAGTATCTATGCATTTAAAGTGTATGCTTATTCGTACGGTTGAGTCTCGCCATGGTGAATTTAAATACGGTGCGCGGATCAGGGGGATCAGATATCATTTGATCCGAGAGTCTAAAGCGCAGCCTCTCTTTTTTGCCGTGGTGAGACTAAACAGTCTCAAATATATATTTTGAATGCATATTCTGATACTATACATATTTTTACAATGTAGGGTAGTATCAGATTGTGTTCATTTACCAACCGAGGAGAGTTGTGTAGTATGTACTGACTCTCTCGGCGGATTGCCCAATTAGGGAAGGTACAGTTTGGCACACACTGCAATTGTGCAACGTGCCAACGTCCACAAATCGTCCATCCCCACCTTTCAGTTCACCATTCTTCTTTGGAAGGCTCGAGGTGAGAGCGTGAAAAATAGTGTTATGCTCTAGCCAATAACTATAGTTCGAGCCTTCTTGGCTAAGCAAGTTTCCCTTAGCAATAACGGTCTAAAGTTTGTCCATCCAAAGCTTGGTTGAATGTCAATTTTCGAGACTCGCCCGAACTTCACCAAGCCTCTCTCAAAAGCTAATTTTTATGTTCCCACTACTAACGGTTTTAGATATTAAATAGGTAGATGGTCTAGGGTTCGTGTTAACGTACCTAAGCAACGAGTCCACACAAACCGATAGATAATGAGCAGAGGGGATCCCGGCTGCCTGGCTACGCATATTGAGGAGACGGCTCCCAAACAAGGGATGCCCCGCATCAAAAGCGATAACAGATGGCGCTCGTGAAGGCGGCTTCGAGGGCCCAGGTTTAAGTCAAGGTGTAGCGTCCATCACCGAATCCAGAGCCGAGGCAGTCGTCGAGTCTCGACGGTGCACCACGGGTGCTCCCGAAAGGAGTATTATTCTCGCTGTGAATCCTTTGCACGTTCGCGTAGTAGATGATGGTGTTTTCGAACTTCTCCACTGTGCTTCGACTTCGTATACTTGAAGATGAGGCTTGAATTGAGTGAGGTTGTCGACGGCACGCTTGCCGTGGGTGGCGGCTTATGTCTTTGGCGACCTTTCCCAAAGCGGCTTCGACTGCTGAGATCGAGTCCATTAGGGTGCCGTCCTAGACAAAACAGATTTGAAATTGAGCAAACGATGGAGAACAAGACAAGCCTTACCATCTCAAAATGTACGGTATCTGCGTGGAAAATACCTGGAAACGACATCGTAAGGATTTTTTGAGTTGTAACCCGCGAAGACGGGAGAGAGAAAGAAGTGGGTGGAAGATATTAACTGAACCGCGTCCCATTTATAACGAGACTGATAAAAAAATGTTAGATCCAAGAGTCCCCGGATAGGCGTTAAAAAAGGAAACGAGTCATGCTGCCGAACTGCTGAAGGGAAGTCAATCGACGATAATTGCAGACCCGAAACCGCTGACGATCTGAAAGGCTGATACGTATCCCAGGTCGCCGCACGCGACAACTTCGCGCATAGCCTCGAGCGAACGCTAAGTATAATGAGGCTTCTGAACATCCGGAAACTTGTGGAACAGTCAGTGAGAGCATTCAAGGTGGAACGCGAGGGCGTCATTAGAACACTTGCAAAAGTCGACTACGAACCCGTCACATTTCAAAAGACACCTTCCAACCGACCCAAAACCTCCTAGACGAAAAAAAGAGTAGATTATCCTCTGTTCGAGCCAAGTAGGTTACTCCCCGCTCGCACCAACAAATTAAAAACAAATATAAAAAATCAAATCCCACTCAACTAACTATCTGTACTCGCCCTCTTCGGATCATACCACACCCTCCTCACCCACCTCCTCCGCCTCGTAACGCTCCCACCACCCGAAATATAAGGTGCAGGCCGTGAGCCGAGCCACACGTCATTAGTGTATACCCAACCGTCTGCATCACAAAGCAAAAAGCGTAAGTATCAATATCAGACAAAACAATGAAGTTAAGTAGATGCTGAAGAAATAACATACCAAAATCACCACCGCACCCCGACCAAGCGCATTGAATGTCCTTCCGCCAATCCTCTGAATCAATGAATGCCCAGCCAGGCGCAAGCGAGAAGGTCAGATTGCTACTATAATCAAAACAAGGCAAGATGCATAAGTTGATCAATCGGAGAAAGAGAAGGAGAAAATGGTGAAAGAACATCCAAACATGGGAGGAAAAAAAAAATCGAAAGTTGAAAGACGAACCTAACTTCACCACTCCCTTCCACCATGCTTCCATAACCCCCAACACCAATACCACTCCACCCATCCCTCCCACGCGTCCAAGCGCTCCGTTCTCCAGGCCTCAAATTCTGCTTGCTCCAGCCTTTTTGAGGAGGGACAGAAGCAGATGACGAAGACGCGCTCATGGTAGTTGCGATCAACGTCGGCGAATCAGGCGGGACAGGACCTAATTGATGATGAGCACAACAACATCTTCAGTCATTAAAAAAAATATACCACCAAACCGTTCATTCTCCCACAACTGCACCTCCCTTATCTCCGAATTCCAGCACTCGTCGCTCAAGCGATCGTCGTCAATCACCCGTCGAACCATCATGGAAAAGGGAACTGGAATGTTTTTATTTGCCGCATCGTCATCGTCTTGCATCACTTCGGGAAGCTTTTCACTCGTTTTTCGGAGCCCCCATTTCGAGAGTGTTCGGTCCTTGAATGTCCCTAGCCGGACGATTACGAAAGGCATTACATCGATGAAAGTGTGGAGCAATGTGGGAAGGAGAGCGCGGACGTATGGATGGGTGATGATGAATGGGACAAGACCCGCGAGGAGACAGGCTTCTCGGATGGGGAAGAAAGGTAGGTGGACAATGAATAAAAGAGGGAAGAAAGAGAGCGCAAGGAGTGCGAGGATGTGGGCGGTATAAGGCGACCGCGCTCCTGATGCCAGGTTACGTTGTTGGGTGCTAGATAAGTGCTGGGGCGTCAAACGTAGGTGATAGAGATGGGGCGTGACGAGGTCATGGAGGTCGGCGCTGTTTCAAAGTTCAGAACGAGGAATGACGTAAATTAAAAAGCAAGCTTACACCGCGCCCATTAAGTTTTGGATTCCTTGAATATTAGATTGCCACGGTACGGAGCCTTCCGCCGCGTGTTGAGGGGCTGGAGTATCTTGTGCAGCGGAAATGGGGCCCTCAACAGATTTTGACGAATATGGATACGTCGCAAGGATGACACCAATGAGAATAATATGGGGCATCAAAAAGAGGATGCGGGGGAAGAAACCTTTGACCTGTGAGCCAAGGAATCGAGGATACAAGAAGATGGAACGCACAGATAAATGAATAGGCTGCTATCCAGATAAGTGTCCGTGTCGGGCCTGTTTTCCAAAGTATAATTTCCTCAACCCGATCTTGTAACCAAAATACAGGCCCAATAATCGATACGAAGCGTTTAAAATTCGTAGACATGGTAGGCAAGGAGAGAGGGTCCCGCGACGATATTAACATTGGGTGATTTTTAGATGCGGTTGGTGGGATGCCAGGCGACAGAGGAGGAAGCGATGCAGATAACATGAGTTGTGGGATCAACGACAGAGTAGGCGATGACAACGAGGCAGCGGTGGATAAAAGAATAGACGGTCTTCTTTTCATTGAGGTGGGCGAAGGTGGCGGTGATGGATTCGGGATGGAGGTGGTGATCTTGGGGGCGGGGCGGATGTCGTGTGACTTGGCATTTTTGGTGTCCGAGGGGCTACGCAGTCGCGTTGCGCCAACTGGAATCTCAATATAGTCGAATGTGGCCATTGCATAACGAGACGTCTTCAATGAAATGGCAGTTGAAAATGACATATTAGAGGCTTATGGCAAACAAGGCCAAATGAGGTGCTAGCCTTTCTTGGCAAGGCTTTCAAATTTCTTCGCTGCAAGGGCGTTCCACGTTCCCTTTCTCCAGCAGAAACTTATTATCATCCACTTTAAATAGCTCTTCCTTTCGTGAAATTTTAAAAATTTGAAATACCCACTTTTCGAGGTTGAGGAGTCCCAATCCAAGTTTGATCCAAGTCAAATCCAACTTGTCCAACATTATATTAGGTGAATACGCCCGGGCCATTATGCAACGAAGGGAACTTTTTTTTAGCAGAATATTCTGTAGGTCATATTTTACTATAACGTAGCTGATGCCTCCCCCTTCTTCTTTGTGTTCAAGTTCCTTGACTAAAGCTCACTGACGCGCTCTATTAATAATTCTTTTCGAAATGTATTTATTGTGAAAGGCGATCGCACCCGACAACGAATTGCAGAGTACCCACACTTGGGAATTGTAAGCTTTCATAATCCGTCTTGTCCACCCCCTCCTCGCGTTCTCTCCCGATTTGCGCAATAATGGTACATTTACTGTACCGCGAGTGTCTTCCATTTACTATGCGAAGGCGTTGTGAGTTAACCTTACTACAACGGTATCTGGTGCATCCCCTTATTCTTTATTCCGCTTTGCTTTAATTATTTTATATTTTCGTGCTAATCCCATTACCTACAAAGTAGAGCATGTCTTCCCTTTGCTCTTCAGATGATGTCCGAGTCACTGGCTTTTTCTAGCTCATCTCCGTTTCCGACATTGTTACTTACCATAGAATATATTCCCATTTGAAATGATTGGTTCAATTATGTGTATTTTTCAAGTATTACCTCTACACACAAGCTTGTACAATAAGAATTCTACACAGGGCACAACGAAGGGCAAGTGACGAGGTTCACTTACATGAGGAAACACATTGGTTGAGTCTTCTTACTACAACTGGATGACAATTAGCAGAGGTAGGGGCAAGTGGGGCAAGTAAGAGCATACCTTGAAATTTTAGTGGACATTGAGAAGTCGGCGGGTACTTGAATGAAGGAAAAGCTTCCACTGAAGGTAGTGGGTATCCTGGGTGAAGACAAGGGTAGAGGACGTACCAGAACCGGCGTTCAACCAGGTCGCCTACTGTGCCTGCCACTGGATGTTGGCAGGAACAAGTTGAAGTTTGCGAACTTGGAGAACCCCATCGTTTGTCAGCAATGCCCTGAGCAAAAGGAATGCCAAGGCACTAAGTTTTACTTAATCGGAATGTACTTGCAAACGCTCAATATTCTTATCTCTTATTCGCAACTTATTCGGTGAACGGCTCGAGTTCACTCGATTTCACTCGATTTCACGAGACGCGGATTTCACGAGACGCAATTTTCACTAGGAGCTTGAAAAACAACACGAGTCGTGCCTCATGCTGGCAGCGTGCCGCCAGATTGGCGTCGACGGGTTGTCCAAAAATAGTATCAGACGGGGGCACCACTAGCGCGTTATCTTAATTCAGTGAACAACGGACTGATCGCTGATCGTTTGCCCCTGCATGGTACGCTAGAATATAAATGGAGCACTCATGGCCTACAATTTTCTTCACCTAGCACCCACGCGTGCGACGTGTCGAGTCATCTTACACCTTTCCTAAAGACCTTTTTGCACGAAATGCGCTCTTTGATTTCTCTGTCTTTGGTGTTCTTGGCTGCCATTTTGTCAGGGGTCGCCCGGGCCGCTGCCATCGACGAACGCTCTCCTTGCGCCGCTGAGATCTGCTTCGACAAAACATTTTCTCCGCCCGGAAAACGCCAGGTGACATCCACGTCCTATGGAAGGGAGCTCACGAATGCGCAGCGCCTCGCTCGTGGTCTTCCACTCAACCCTCCAACTCGTCGTGGTAAGTTGCTTGGTTCTTTCTCAGACTTATTTTTTATTATTAAATCTTTTGACAGTCCCCATTGGAGCCCCGCTTACCCGACCTTCATCGGTGCCATCAAAAACTTACAATGTAGTGATTCAAGTCATGAGCGGCGGCACATCATTGGGATATGTTGCGCCCGATCCAAACTACTGGACGCCCCTGCTCACTCCCGATATAACGTCTGCATTACGAGTTTCCTTCAATCTACCGGTTGGAGCGACTTCTGGATCGCGGCTAGGCTTAACACTGGTATGTGCACATTTCGCGGCCCTGTCGTGTCATGGCCCATTTGACTTGAATACTGACTCTTTGTTGGCGCCATAGCTTAATGATAACCGTGGATCACTGTTTGGCCCAGTTGTCGGTAGAGACAGTACCAGTTCCAATATTGCACCCGGTAGCTTCAAGTGAGTACATTCTATCAATATGAGCTTATCATACTGAATTCATTCGTCTCAGTTACCTATACCTGGATCCAATTTCTTCTCCTGGCAGTATGTTCTTCGTTATTTTCTTCACTTACATATAATCATTCCTGATTGTAGCGGCACCTGGCTCCACCCCGCAGTCTATCCCGAGCTACTTCAGTACTTCCACCGGCTTGGATAAACAAGCAGAAACGAGCCTTGTACGTCTTTATTAATTTTCTCGGATCGCTCAGACCAATTAATGTTCTCCCAACCTCAGTGGAGTGTAAACTTAGTCTCTGGGGCTTTGAGTGCTCAATGGATTAACACGGATTCAAGTACGTGCCACAATCCCTACCACAATCTCTTTGGCCGAGCTTTAACCTACGCAATCTTTCAGCATCACCGGCTACCATCTTTTTCGTCCAGAGTAATCACTTGTATGCTGGAGGAGATCCAGATGCTTTCCAGTCGAGGTTCCCTGCCCCAGTTACTGCTGTTGTACGTATTGACCCTTCTATATCTTCGTTTATTTTACTAATTTTTTCGTCTGCTTAGACTCTCAATATCATTCCAGTCGTATAATGGGTTTCACCTCCTTCATAAGGTGGGCCAATGACTAATGAGGTGACCATTCGTACATGAGTTTTTTTGGACTTTTTGGACGTTATCCCTTTACGCCTTCTGTTACCCTAGACAAATGTTGCGACGTGTCTAATAATATCTAAGAACGATTGATTAGTTTGGTATATTTCTCTGAGTCACTCTAGAGTCTACGGTCTTTTGTTGTCCACTGGCGCGGTTTTCTGCCTGGTAGGTATTCGAGTATTGAAGATTCTAAAGTCTTGGACAGCAGCTAGCATCAGCTGGTGCAAGTTACTAAACAGCCTCAAGAGAACTGCACACCTTAGCAAACGACCGGACCGCCATGGTGGCTAGAGGTGAAGGCAGCATGTGGAATAAGAAAGGTTTTGGCAGTGACAGTTTTGGGTTCGTGGGGTATTACAAATTGTAAAGGCAGAAATTCTTTGAGTTCTATAAATTTACCGAACAAAGGAAGACAAAACACAAACACAAAGGAAGGGAACTTCTCTTCGAGACAACTAGAAACATTAAGACCCTCGTAAGAGGCGTTTTGGTGAGATACGCGTCTAGGTAATGACCATGCCATTAAAGTTCTGCGGTCCTTTGGCGTATACGGTGAGGAGTACAATACTCGAGTACTATACACCGCGTTAAGGCGGGCCCGATCCCACAAGTGAGAGCGAGTCCATAGCCACAACGAATTCGGAGAAGAGTCGAAGGAGGGAGGGATTAGGATATTAAAGTAGTGATGTGTTCAATAGGCGTCGTTTGGGCGTCGTTGAAGAGGAACATGTAGATTGACATCGAGATTTAGAAGATAGAGCAATTCGGCCTCATCGCCATCAAATTTTCCACGAAGACTCCTGTCTCACTGGCACCTCCAAGAAACCTGCGGCCATCATACCACCAGCATCTACACTTATCCGATCAACATTCCGTCACACTGCGCATGGCATTCCGGCTCAGGGACCGCCTCCATACCGTCTGAGTAAGAGGGAAGTCGCATATTCTCAACTCACAGGGCCAGTTCATGAAGGTGACGACAAGGCCCGGGCGGTAGGAAGTTGGAGATCGGTGGTTAATTTTATTCGGACTGTTGACGTTATGATACCACTGCCTCCCCCCAATACGGCATTTGCTCTATTCTCGACTAATTCGGTGCTGGAGCATAAAGGCATTCTTCAGTGTTAAGAAGCGCCTGAATGAAAAAAATCAGCATAAGAACTAGAAATCAGGGAAAAATTAAGGGACTCGCATTATCGTCGTCATCATCATCGCATTATTCATACGCTGGTGGTGGACTTGCAGTGGATTGTTGATGAATGTCCATGTTTCCAGCCAACGATGAGTGACCTTGAAGTCCACCGTTCCCGCCATTCGAAAGGGAGCTCCCAATGCAGTTTGTGATGCGAAAAAAAGCACCGAGATCTTTGTCGGTTTTCCCGCAGCTTCGCAGGGCCGAGTTGAAAGAGAGTTGGAGGGAGATGAAAAGGATGGTGAAGTAGAATGAGTCGATCCCCCAGGCCTCAGGCGGGACATTGCTCATGTAAGGTGCATCCACCATTCGCTCAAAGTTACCTGAGAGATATAAGCCAAATTCCAAGTGCTCAGATAGAATGGTGACGAACCGAAAAGGAAAAGGATGATACACGACATGTTGGCACAGGTAAAGTATAGATAAGCCGTCTCGGTGTGTACAAAGATAACGAATCCACAATTTATCAAAATTGAAGCTCCCCCCGTGATGAAGGATAAGATGATAGGGGGGAAAGGGAGGGTTCCCGCAGGACGACCAGTCCATATCGCACGCACGAAAATATCGGTAATTGGGAATGCCGCAGCTGGGAGAAAGAAGGCAAGAGTGATAAGGAGCATCATGAGGGTCGGGTACTTGCGAGTCGTTGTTGAGGTGGTGACATTTTCGTTGTTAGCCATCTGTGATCTTGGTTTGGAGGGAAGGTGGGTGGAGGACGAGTGTTGAACACGGCCGATGAAGTCACCTAAGACCATGGGTAACGGAACAACGGGCCGGGCCCCTAGATGATATCAGTGGCTGTGCAGTGTGCACAGCGCGTCGCGAGATTCATCCTTGCTTACAACGCCATACCACGCGGCCTCACCCTACGCGATCGTCATGCAGCATGTCCCAACGGGAAGCCATCTCACCTTCAACTGGCATGCTTCTGTGTTTTCTCTTCAAAGGCGGACTCAAAATCGCTTTGCTGGCAATTTCTCAATCATCCTATTTTGCAAGGCCAATGAACAGCATTTCTGGCTTCGAAGATTGCAAGTGGGTTATGGGAGATATTCTGTGAGGCGTTAAAGCAACACAACGCCTCTTCACTTTCCCAGGTTTGCATTCATTATCTCCTTCCTTCTCGTGTTAACATGTCACTGGGGAAATTGGCTTATGAGTTTTCCAATTAAATGTTGAACGGATGATGAATAAATCATTAAAAATTTCCTGATGTATTTTCGGCCTTAAGAAAGAACAAAATAAAAATATGTCTCACGTGAATACAGTCTGAGATTAATATTCATGATGAATTCTTTTCAAATTTGATTTTCTTTAGGTTTATGATCTTTTGATGAACACATCCAAGATTTGTTCAAATTTGTGCTGGAGAAAAGAGCTTGGTAAAATTCGGGACCGATTTAAATAATAAGCAAGGCACAAATTATAAAGAATATTTAATATTTTCCTGGAGTCAAAAATAGGACATATTTTGAAATGATCCCTCAATCTGAATTTGTTCCCAGAATATAATTTGATGATAAATTCCCTTATATGGGCAACGAACACTTTTATGGTATGTGGCATTGAATAGTTGAAGGGAAAGGTAAAATTTCGCGTTCTAAAATCCCACAACACGTCACAAATGTTTGTAAACCAAAATTTTGGGCCAAGGTGTGTCAAAGTGGACTTTGAACTAGAAAGCGGCGCGGTAAGTCTGCCGGTGTTCTTCACCCATATATGGCAAAAATATTCTTCACCTTATATAGGAATTTATCAATCAAATTATATTCTGGGAACAAATCAAGATCACCTGAAGGATCACTTCAAAATATGTCCTACTTTTGACTCGGTAAAATAATTAAATATTCTTGACAATTTGTCCTCTGCTTATTTTTTTAATCTGTCCCCAATTCTATCCAGCTTGGACATATATTTAATGTGTTCCTCAAAAGATCATAAGCTCGAATGTAATCAAATTTAAAAAGAATTCATCTTGTATCTCACAATCTTAGACTATATTCATGTGAGACAAATTTTGATTTTGTTCTGTCTTAAGGTGAAAAATATATCTAGAATTCTTTAATAATTTATTCATCATCCATTCAATATTTTATTGACGGACTCATAAGCCAATTTCCCCAGTGTGTCCTCCAGACCTTTGTATCACCCATCCTCCCTCGCCTCATTTTACGGGGTTAAAGCTCTTCTCCCGGCTCCTCAAATGTATTGTAAAGCGCTGGTTGTTTATCAGTAAAGGAAAACAGAACGGCTTGTACCCTTTGGATGAGTGGAAATTAGTGATCGTAAGGTGCAATTTTCTTTCCAACTTCCAATGACTGACCTTGAGGGAACGTCAACCGTAGACGTCGACGATCTCCTCGCCAAACGGGTCTCCTTCGACCAATTTCCAATCATCCCACTCCTCCAAGTCGACGCTGCCGCAATATGACGAGCAGTATCCATGTTAACGTGCTCGGCCATAGTGCGCACACGAGACGTTCCATTCATAACCCCCTCTGTCAATTATTTCGCTCGCAACAACCACATCTGTGTCCTCCGCTGTCATCGCCCGCACCGTCTCCGCCGCTCGCCGCTCGCCGTGCCAATAACCAAGGGATGTCTCTGCTAGGTGGATCGCGAACGGTATGCGAGCGGACCAGCCAGACACTGAGTCACTGTCAACACCTTCGTTGTCTCCTATAATCTCGAACGCCATCTTCTCAACAACCATCGAACGGAATAGGAAGTTCGATTTATCAAACACTACCTCCGCCTCTGAAGAACGCGTTAATAACAACGGCATCGCTGGCACTCGTCACCTCCCCCATGAAAGGTACACGCTCATATATATATATACCTTGGATGACGTTCATACCCGCATTTGCACTCCGGAGCTCAGGAAGCATTTTAATTGCCCTCGACACGCAATTTCCACATGAAGAAGCCGTTTCGTCTTTTTTTGTAGTACTTAGTACGGCTGCGTTCCACTTACAAGCTACCATCCATGTACATATATATTCGTCGTTGCGGGGTCAACAAGCGACTCGCATATTTTCAAGTGCCAAACCTTCCACATATACCTTGTTCAGTAGTGGGCCTATGTCGAGTGTCGGGTCCGTATTTCTATCTAGCCCCGACTGTGTTGGGGTTGAACTCCTTCCCCGTGGCCCCACACTACCGACTTCAAGATGATGGGTAGATGAATTTTAAAAATACACACAGGCTGAAGATTGGTTCGAGTGTGGGGCCGAGGCACAGTCGTCGTGGAGATCGTCGTGGAGAGAAGGCGTCGCTCAGGGTGTTCACCGTTGGTGGACCGTTTTATCCCAAGGAGGATCCAAGGCGTGCACTGGAATCTCTGGGATCCTTTGTCTACGTACTCTAGCGTCCTGGAGGGTGACGGTGAATCAGGATCGCCGCTCCCATTTGCTTGTTATATACAACTTATGCTCTTCCTAATCAATTTGAACTTGAAATATCATCGCTTCTTCGGATGTTAGAGTCCTCTGTCATAACAGAGCTTTCAGAATTTCGAGATCCGGGTTCGAATTTGATTCCAGAGGAAACACGATTTGAGCGAAACGGATAGTTTTCATGCAATATGTCGTAGCGCGCGGATGTCGGTAAAACCAAAAAAATTCATGGATTGAATGGAAAGTCTACAGATCTTGAGCTAAAATACGTAAATAAGATGACGATGCTTGATTTAGGAAGGCTATATGCATGAAACAGGAAGCCCAACAACAGCAGAAACACCCTACGAGAAAAGAAAAAGAAAAAGAAAAAACCAAAATAAAGTGATACGAAAGCAACCAACGAATTTTTTAAACAGACGGGTCAAAGGAAAGGGGTTAGTAGTAATACAACAAGCAATGCTCAGCCCCTATCACCCACTCCCAACCAATTATCCACAATTTGGTCATCAAAGCTTCACCAACCACAGCCCCAAGAGCACACACCCTATCGTCACAGGTGGAGTGGCCACGCAATAACTCCAGAATATCGTCTTCGAGATCAACCGCTCGAACGCATCACCAGATACCGCAGCGGTAATTTGTGCGAGTGTCAACGCGGGTGGCGAACAAAGTAGGATAGTGTTAACAGTCACGAAGACAGGGCTAATAAAATAAGACAATCAGGTTTCATTAAAAAAAGAAGAAACAAATATGGAAACGCACTCCTCGAAAACAGCATGCCAGTCAGACGACGTCGCCCACACCATAACTGGGACAAGTAAAATAGGAGTGATAATCATCCTCGAGGCGACAGCCAATACCACCGTTTTCGTCTCGCCAGGAATTCCGTTCTCCTTCGACGCATTCCTATTCTCAAATGTCGCGTACCGCGGAGTGATATGAAGGATGCCCTTGATGCGCGAGCCAAGAGAGCGTGCTCCCTCCTCTTCCTTTCGCAGCTGCTCTCCCTCGGACTTGGGTTTGTAGAAGTACGCTCCGAGCACGACGAGCGTCAGTGGGACGGCACATGCTCCAGAGATGCTGATGGCTTCATTGAGCGGCTGCATATGGTGTTCGAGTGCATGCTTCACCGGATCAACACATGCCACAACCAAAGACAGCAGCGCGCTCCAAAGCGGAACTGTCATAAAGTTATTTATGGATATCCAAATGCGCGTCGCCACCAAAAATGGGGTGTGTAAATGCAGCTTGTGGTGAAAGAAGTGATGTATACGGTGGCTGAAGGAGGGGGGGTTAGGGTGTTCAGAAGGTGATGGGCCAGCTTCAATGTCATGCTCATCCTCGGTCTCGAAATCCGTGGTGGAATCATCCCATGTAGGGAGGTCCGTACGACTGGCGTTTGGAGAGTTCGGGAAGGAGTTGTAGAATGTGGTTTTCCTCCGTAGAGACGAGGGCCGTCTGGGGGTCATGGGAGCCGTGGTGGGGGCGACCTGCTCGAGCGAGTCCGAGTGAAGAGGTCCTGGTGAGCCGATGGGTGGTGGGGAGGATGCGCGGCTGCTTTCATTCGACGACATGGGTTTGTAGAGGGACGTAGAGGAAGGGAGGGCGCTAAGAGTGGAGGCGGATGGGTGGGCGCGTAGCCCACCAGCGCCGTTGGCGGGTTCTGGATCAGAGAGCAGAGGTGTGCGCTCTTCGGCGGCGGAGGGGACGAGGATGGTGTCGGCACGTGAGAGGAGGGATACGCCATATGAATAACGTACCTGAAGGGGAGAATGAGCTTATCTGTCACGGATAAGACACGACGAATGGACTTACCACCATGCCTAGAGTGCTGTACATCGTCAGGTATGTCAAAGCACGACCCAGCATCGCGTTCTTGTTATCGTCAGAACCCCATGCGAGGTCGGGAACGGAGACCACGAGGCTCTGCATGAGGGCAATGGGGAGTGCGTTCGAGTTCATGAACATGGCTGCGGCCATGACGAAACTCCTAAGTTGACATGTTAAACCTGATAACACTTAGTGGTAGAAAGTTTACGGACTGTTGGGACTTTCGCAAGTTGAACAAGCAGCCAAGAACACGTCCTATGGCCATTGAGGTGATGGTGACGATGACGAACCAAATTGGAATGATCCATAATTCTTTTAGTTTTTCTAATGAAAGACGAGCGGTTGACACATGTGTCTGTTCAAGGAACAAGAGCGACGTACCTGGAGTCAAGAAGAAGGCAACTTTTGAGAATAGGAGAGCGGGAGTGAAGAGCGAGACATTCAGCCTGTTAATTTGCTAAAACGATGAATAAGCCCTTTGTTTGCCGCAGCGCAAATGGCTCAGACGCACCTTCTGTGTCTTCTTGTCAAGGATGCCATTTTTAGCTAAGATATATCCCGCGGCGCATAGCAAAAAGACCTCAAGGATCGACTGAAGCGCGGTTCGTCAACAGAGTGGACAGCAAATTGATGGAGATAAGGACGTACGTTGAATACAGCAAGGAGGAGGTCGGCAAAGGGAGTCTTGTGCGGTGAGCCAGGGTCTTGCATCCAGTAAGAGGGGGCGAATGAGTGTGAGGGGACAGTGCAAAGGAAAACGCGTCGTTTAAACGAGTCCAAGACCTGGAACGTCATCCAATGCACGCGCCGCGGGTGACTTGGCATGTATACACCGCCACCTCTATTCTTAGCTACGCACGTTCCTTATCGTCGTGCCAGGAGTGCAATCGTCAATTTGAGGCACTTACACATACAATTGGGCAATGCCAAGTGAAGAAGAGGTGTATTAGGCTTTGATTGGGGGTCGCTGGGCCAGTTTTTGGGATTGGCGGTACACGAAAACGGAGCCAAGCGCTCTCTAAGTACACCCAAAGTGGATCCACGATCGAGACTTCGAATGTCCCACGTTAGGCAATAACGCCCGAGGGCTGTGTAATCTGGATAAACTCTGGCACCTCGTTACCATTCCCAGCTCCGAGTCCACTATAGCCTCAACCTTCCGTGCGCCAAGAGAAAAGCTACAAAATGAAGGCGATGGAGCCCTCCCTTTACTGTACTTAGCCAAGGTCCCAAGTGCGTATGGCACCAGGGAGGGGGAGAATAGGTGGCCATCGATGTCGATGTCGTGATCAGCCACAGGGCCTAGGACACTCTAGGACATCAATCCAAAGGCCATTCCTACGATCATATGCCGACAAGGAAGTTGACATTTTCAAGGTGAATGGAC
>Ga0307509_10007085_pt1 | contig 14797 bp, 15 predicted proteins | sample 10_EM_MG_FD_202245 | JGI IMG/M metagenome (GOLD analysis project Ga0307509, IMG submission 202245) | Populus trichocarpa ectomycorrhiza microbial communities from riparian zone in the Pacific Northwest, United States - 10_EM | ecosystem: Host-associated > Plants > Roots > Unclassified | place... | reverse complement strand
TATTTGTGTGTCAACCAGACACACTTCTGTATCTTTCATTTGAACAGATTATGCTAACTTCACAAAATGCTAGTTTCCGGCTGCAACTTGTGTTTTGGGATTATAGCACTATCCCTAAGCAACGACCACCAGACGCACCCTAAGAGAATATAAGCAAATACCTTCCTTCCTCACCCCCCCCAGCCCTAGAACGCTAGTGATGCATGGGTTGGAACCTATTAGCCGGAACGGACAGGGATATATCTCGCTGGCTGACCTCAAGTAGCTGTTCGGAGCTTCTTGGCGGAGCCTGTACCGTATTTGAAGTGCTCTCGTTCCCGGTGCGGGGGTAGGAAATCCATTAACCGGGACAGACAGGGGTGTATATGGCTGGCTAACCTTGGATACCGTATAAATTGGGAAGATCCAGAATACGCTAGCAAGGGTAAACAAGTGTGGCAAATCGTTCTAACCTTCAGAGGGAATTAAACTGCGAAAAGAGACGAAATTCTGTGCTAGGGTGGCGATCATGCAAAATATTATTACCCCTTGAAGCAATTTCTCTTCCAGCCGCTCTTTCTTACCCTTGTCTTGCTAGTGTATTCTGGGTCTTCCCAATTTATACGGTAACTGCTCCATAACTTCTTGCCGAACCATATAAGTTAACCCAGGACCTAAATAACGTGAACCAGTAGAGGGTGATTCAAGTCTTATTTTGCCAACATCATCCGACGATATCCAACTCTCCAACCTCCGAGCATGGTGATTCCGCTAAAAGCTAATAAATAAACACCAGAAAATGCTCAAACCATATCGGAGATGTGAAAATGGAATAACAACCCTACCCCCAAAAGAACACACTCCAATATACCCCCGATGCGGAGGGTATATACAGTATACCGATGTGGCAGAGTACCAGTGCAAGTATCATAGACAAACTCAATCACCGAACCAATTCAAAACTCAAAGAACGGTGTCACGACTTTGGAAGACCCTGCCCTGCAGCATCACCAAACCCCATGTACGGAACTACTTTTCCCTCCTTCCGCACTTGTACTACATGCCTTATTTGCCGCTCAAAAAACACTGTATAACCTCAACCAACCCCATCTACTTCCCGAGCACCCCCGCGGCGGTGAAAATTTGGTCACGAGGGTGGTGGTGGTGGTGGAGTATTTCGGCTACGGTGACCAGTTCGTCGGGTACAAGTACATGCGTGTGGGCTGCATATGTAAGGGTGTTATCGGGACACACGAGGGATTGGTGGTGATGGTGGTGGTGTCTTGTGGGGGGATTAGCCGCTGCTGGGAATTAAGTGTCCGTGGGTAAACGGTGATAATATATATGCTAGAGGATTGGTGCAAGTAGGGAAAAAAATTATATGGCACTGTGTTACGGTCTGGGGTCAGTAGTTTATGGTAGCTGTGGTGGTGGTGGTGGGGCGGGGAACGGTTTACTGTGCGGAACATGGGATTGTTAGGGTTTAGTCTAACTTGATGTGTGATAATAGCTCACTCCCGGTTGGGGTCACAAAGTATTTGATGTGGTTGCTCCCGGTATATTTATGAAGTAGGATGAAAATGAGAAAAGGAGGAAAAGGTTTGGTGGCGTGTCATTGAGCCCCACTATCCCCCCCCACACTTAGGTCCAGCACGATACTTAATTCCAACCCGCTCTTTGGCCCTCAGTCCCTCAGGTCGAGTGATACCTCATGCACTACTGCGGTTTCTGTCCGTATGCAACATAGCTATCCACTCGCTGCGTTAGCACACAAATAATAAGGGGGCATAGGTGAAGGTAGATAGTTGGAAAGGGAGGGAGGAAGGAAGCTTACAAATAATAGTAAGAATGAATATTCCTATTCTTGATATCCTTGCGAACATCCACTAGGAAGGCCTCCACTTCAGGCAGTGTCCAGCCAAGTGCCCGTGTGAACAGCGCCACCGTGAGGGCTTGTAAACCGTCTAGAAAGTTCACCATTTGGTACATTCCTACTTCTTTCATTTTCGGGTCCTGTTCCTCTCTTTTTTTGTTAGTTCACTCTTTCGTAGAAGAAACAGAAAAAGAAAATGGAGACCAAAAGCTGAGGATTGATTTGGAGGAAAAGGATATGAAGGGAGGAACGACTTTAGGCCAAGGATTGTTCGGGAGTTTGAAACATCGGTTGGTAACGTTCACGTATCCCGCATCCTCCATCCAATCCGCCAATTCTGCTGCTGCTACCACGCTCCGTCCATAGGTTTCTGCTGCTTGGTTGAGAAGTCGGGACCACTTTGAAAGGGCTGAGTCTGGCAGGAGGGTTCCGTCGTCACAGCGGACTCGGCTTTCAATTTCTTGGCATTCAATCCATCCCCCGGGCTTTGTAGCGCTGATGGCACGTTAGGTCATGAAGAGAGACGGAGGGCAAGGAGGAGAGGGAGAGAAACGTGAATGATTGTCTTATGAATTTTGGCCAGTCCTTGAATGCCCCTGTCAGGTAGCGGGTATGAATAAAGTCGAAAGAATCTGGCTTGTATGTCCATTCACTTTCTGCATCATCAATCTCATAGACTAGGTTCGGTGGAACCCAGTTGCTTTGGATAGGGCTCAAGTCTGTTCCGATGACCTTGTGGTGGGTCAAGATTGTTAGTTGCCCGAATTTTCGGTTCTGAATATATTCCTATTTTCGGGGGTGTTATAGGCACTTACATGGGCTGAAGGATACATATCGGCAATATCTACTGCCCAAGATCCGGTACCGGTACCAATATCCAAAATTCTTTGTGGATGGGGATCAATGGGGGCCCAGTGCAACCTTCCGCAAAACAGAACAGATATCATATGGTGTTGTAACTGGAGCCGGTCAATTTCTTGCTGTATACTCGTTAGCATCTGGAACGAATTGGCAGGAAAGGACTGCGACATGCCTGATCATTTGGGAATACGTAGTCTGTAGGGTTAACACGATTGAAAACTGTTCGGATATAGAAGGGAAACTTACTTCCCTGGCGATATCCATTATACCTGCGACCGTTTTCGTATTGATAATTTGAGACGCTAGAGGCAAGACTAGCGGTATAGGTGGATCTATTATGTTCGTTAGGAGGTAGTGTCCTTGAAGAATATAGAAGGTCCTTACAAATCGTCACCAATCGCTTGATCATCTAAGGGATCCGGAGCACTCTGAACTTATTAGTACGAATAAATTCAATGTTACTATATCTTGGAGAGCTAGCGTAAGGGAGGTTTCCCGAAGGACCCCATCCCAACGATGTACCATCAACCAGTTACCGCCGTGGCTTCGAGAATGATTCCAGGCATTTTTTTTAGTTTTTAATCCGACGCGCAACATCGTTTAGTGAGGCCACTGCAGGGAGGGGATTTCAGGGGGGCTATAGAAGTGTGAATGATGCTAATGGGAAAGAGAAATGGAGAAAAGGGCTGCTTACATCCGCCTCCATAAGGTAATTTTGCAGCCCTTCTTGACTTGGGCTATCCGATGAGAGTCCCATCTGAATGGAAGGTGGTGCATTAGGCCAGGGTGATGAAGACATGTGAGCTCCAGCACTTGTAGAACTTTGACCGTAGTTGAAAGCCATATCTTTGAAATTAGGTATATAAAACCTGGGAAGCGAGTTGTCGATGGTGAAAAACAAGTCTTGTAGGTATTCGGGGTTGGGTCAAGGGAGTCTTCAAAGGAGTTTATTAACGCATTTAACGCACGACCCACGAAAATATATGTATCCATCCCTAGACCGCGCAAGTATAGTTTAGAAAGAAGCGCTAGAATGCAAGAGCACAGGTTAAGTAGGACAGACCGCGAATTGTATGAAAGGTTCTTATCGCGTAAAGGTGATGGAGGAGCGAGATATTTGCCAAGCATGGAACTCGAGGTGTCGAAGCATCCCCGGGAACAAAAAAAAAAAAGAAAAGAGCGTGAAAACAGCAACACCGCTAGTAGAAAGCCCGTAAAACGGATCTGCCGAATGGCTGCCTCGAATTGAGGGAGCTGAGGTGGATCCAGGTCCGTGCGAGGACCCAATGCCGATGCGTTGGAAACCAAAATCAGAGGAGCTGGGGAAGCACATCGCTCTAGCCCCTTCCAACGAGTAAACCCAATCTTATCAGATTTTTCGCATAATTTGTCGGACCTAAATTCAAGACTAGGGTCACGAAACGGGCTGGATTATTGGACGAAGAAGAAGGAAGGGATCAGCCCAACCACTTTTAAGTGATTATTAGCAAAAGTGGCCGTGTGTAACACCGGTGGACTCGTAACGGAGAAGGATAAGAGTCCCGTTTAGAGATCCCTTGGCGGATTGGGGTACCGTATTTGGGCTTTTCGCCACTGTCTTGCGTGCTGGGACGTTTAATCTGTCGGGAGAAAGCAGGAGCCTCGGTACGTATGATACTATGAGTGTTAGCAAGCGAACTCAAATCTGTCATCCCGCGGTTACCGAATTAAAACTCACCCGAGAGTCTAATGAAGTGCCGACCTGCTCTAGTAACCGACCAGCCCATGCCTTATTAGTGCTCCACGGGATCTCCGTTTTAATAATGTGGCATCGGATTGGGATCCTTTGCATTTGCCCCGCAGACTATACCGTACGGGGTTGGGGCACGATGGCAATCCCAATGATCAGCGTACTTTCGCGTATCGCTATCTGAATGCGGTACGAGCACTGGGGCTCGTACTGCACGCGGCCTTCTTTTGTAACCCACAGGCCCCTTCCGTTGCAATTGCAATTACAGCGAATTCCTAGCGTAAACAGAATGACCACCCACATTCATATACCGGTACCGGCATGCGCAGGTAGCTTGCCCCCACTGTGCCCTCTCGCTAGGGAAATAGAGCGATGTCTATGGGAACGATGGAGAATTGGAAAAGTGGAAAAAATCGGCACCCCTGCTTCTAATCGGGATCGTATATATATCGAAACGCTGTTAATAGGCGCTGTCGACACAAACTCTGGGCCTGTGGGATATGTAGGCACTCCTTTTTGCTGGGCCGCAGCACACGTGTCATCGCTCGGCATTGGAGGACACATTGAACAGGTGGATCTGGCGTAAACTAAGGACAAGCTGGGTAGCCGGTGGGAATGACAGGCCAGTTAGAGGCTGAGAAAACCCCATGTTTTGCTGCACATGAGGATAGGTAGTTGCAGGTGGCCCTCCTATCCTCTGCGGTCAGAAGGGCGCAAGAGATAAAAAGGAAAGAGGGAGTGGAGATACCCGCCAAGGAGTGCCGAAGGAGGCACGAGTGAGTGGCGATGGGTTCGAGAGGAGGTTTCCACAGTATCTTCAAGGGTGGGGGGGCGCGCTAAATGAGCTTGGGGGTGGAATAAGGTTACGTTCATCTTCTCTTTTACCTAACCCTGAGAAAAATCTCCACAACGGCTCGGGAGTCACCGCCACTCGGGATTTTCTGAGCTTAAATACCGGTATGCCAAGTTGTCTTAGCCCAACCGAGCTGGGGTGGTGTGAGGCTAATAAGACAAAACTTTTATCCAGGGAGGCGGTTGCATTTACTTGAGCGGATTTTGAACCAAACGCTTCTGACAGGTGTCAGAGCCAGTTGGCTGGGCTTACACATCTCTCTGCTGGTAATGTGTCTTCGGGAGAGACCCCTCTGCAGAGGCCATGAGCTTGGTTTCAATCATGATTCGCTGGAGACTGCCGTGTCCACGCGGAAATGATACAGTCGGTCGAATCGGAGATTGAATGTTATTCTGTATTACGGTATGTGCGCGGGCGTGTTATATGAAGAACTTCTGATGATCGCTACCGTAGTATTTTACAATAAAATTGGAGAAAATAGGAATAAAAATGCTAGCTGTGCCGGTAAATGAAGGGAGAGATGGTTGCTTCGGAAAGAATAGACGGGCTCGCCAATCTAAGTTAAAGAAATATATTCGAATCATCTCATATTACGGGATTTGGCTGTCTGGTGTTTCTTCGTTGTCGTTTTAAAAGGAGACAAGTTTATTGTATTCCATGGCATAGCCAGCGCCCGTCGTAGCGGGCCATCTACCCAAATGCTAGCCACTATCACAATTCCGATCAGAGTCCAACCAATTGCATCGCCCAAACCTACATGTGGCTCGCTATGATGCTTATGCCGTGGAATACGATATGTTGGTTATGGGATGAAATATTTTCATTTTTCAAGTTGGCAGTGTGGGGCCGACATAAGCTTCGCGGCCCTATACGGTAGTTACTGGTGCTGCACCAATTCCAAGAGGCATTACCGACACCACTCGCTTCCTCTTATGCAGGGATGGTGCTCGCGTTTAATACCCGAAAGATAGTATAGTGTTTTCTCGGAAGCCTCATGGTTCAGTTTGCAGAACTCAACATAGGCTTCTGTTTCCTAGAAGGTAGGGCGCAATTGGTTGGAGTGGACGTAACTATGTCGGTGGTTCTGGCTACCTGGGTATTGCCTTTGTATAGTTTCAAGAATGGCTATCAAGCAACACCCCGCCAGGCCTCCAGAAACTTGCTCACAGGGCGACCCTCGGGGGTTCTAGAGTCTAGGTCACTCCTCTGTTAATATTTCCTTTTGTCAATCGATTAACTCATTTAATCCCACCCTTTAACTGTCCTCGTAATAGATTCGTGGGTAGAGTTCTACTCTTGTAGTTCATATTTTGCTACCCCCCCACTATCTGCAATATCCTCTGGACATAGTCCGGTTGAATGAATGCTGGTAACTATCCCCTCAACACTCATATCTCGGAGCTAGCAGAGAAGATCGTTCTTTCAGAGTTGGGATGCGCCATTGGACGCCACGAATGAAGCCTCGGTTTGTTCCGGATCGATAACAACGTATATCATCTATTGCAGAGTTAGTTTTTCTGCCAGAGTGGTCTCACGCCATCCGGCAATCTCGATTCGTCCCTCCAGGGACGATTGTAGCGAATGATATTTTGTGATCCTCAGGAGGGATCTTCGCATATGCACGCAGGAGGCAATCCGCGAACTGTGAAAAATTTTCAGAACCTCTCATTGCCGCAATACCCGAAGAACCATTGATCAGTAATGCGGTATCCTTGTGGGGGAGGTCTGTGCATGATGCTGATTGGGCTTGTTGAATGGGTACCTACGTGGGATCATTTCGTATAGTGGAAGGCACAGGGGTATTGCCAATGATATGGGAGAGCACTCGACGTCCTTGTAGTCTCGGGAACGGAAGCTACGTGGTCGTGGGCCAAGGTTCCGGTTGTTCCCGCGAAGCATAGTGTCGTGATGGCGCCGATCTTACCATAGCTGAATCACTTATTTTTTTATGCCCTGTGGGCTTCGGAATTGCCCAGCAGTTGGTCAGAATTGCGCAGAGGCTTTGTGGCGTGTGGGAAGGGCGGCGGGTGGTGGCGGGTGCTGCACCTGTTCGGGTGTGAGAAAGTTCCAGTTTACCTGCTTTCTAAACCCAAGTGAGTGCTGCAGTGACAAGGAATATGCATGTTGGATCCGTTGGCATGTTGAGGGGTGGAAATGGGGGTGTGCGTCCCGGAGTCTTCACCGATACTCACTCGATTGAGCACTCGTTGGAGATGGGTAGTAGGGGCGGACCGGTGCAGTAGAATGGGATGACGTAAGAAAGAGGAGAAAACCTCAAGACTCGTCCGGGGGAGAGCCTTATTAGCAAGACTCTTCTCAAGCGGATGAGGGAGGCTAAGGCGATTGTGGATAGACGAAGTGCAACGCTACCAAGAGATATTGGTGAGAATTGTGTTGTGTATATTGGATCAAAGGTGGGTGGGGAGTCACCGCCACTCACTCGATAAGAATTAGATCACCACCCGTATGCAACTTGTAAACTGTGGAATTTGCCGCAGGGCCATCCGGGGGGCTATATTCAGGTGCTTGTTAATCAGGGCATTCAACCTCTAGGTTGGGATAGAACTCAGTTTTTACTACGGATGACGTCTCGGGGAAAGCGGATGCGCTTTGAAAAAGAAGAATCTCGGCCTTTGGAAATCTCATTTAATCCCGTCGGGAAATGATGTTGTGCCTGGATTTTTCAATCCTGAATTAGAAAATGGTATGCTTTCTTTTGCCAAGAGAGATGTGGTCATCAACTACGATCGCCGGGCTCAGGCAGAACCCTCACAATCCATTGCCCCGTTTTCGGCCCTGAATTTGCTGTTACAGGTCTGTAAGAGCATTGTGAGGGAAGGGCTGGGGAGCTGGGATATGACATATAGGATGTCTGTCATCCGGAAAGGCTGATCGGTGAGCGTGGAAGAGTTGCTGGGGTAAGCTTGCCGGTTTGGGTGAGGATATGGAGGAATTGTCGAAGCTTTCGAGGAGCTCAGATACCTGGTCTCCCTTTGCATGGGAGTTTTCCGGGCTCACTAGACTTAGAATGTAACATTTAGGGTGATAGTTGTCTGCCCTGAAACCAGGGGGGCAGTTCGCATGGTCAGAAACCAAGTGTGGTGTGAAGAAAGTAAAAAAAAAATACGATTCCGTGGTGAAACGATTTTTCTTTCCCACATATTCTTTTGGACTGTGTTCTTCTTTCATCTCATCTTCATCTTCGGTAGTCCGCTCAGTCCCTGGCTTGTAGCGCTTGAGTGCTGTACCGTAAGGTCTCGTGAAACCCGACGGCTAGTTCTGGAAAGGTTTAGTTTGACGAATTAATAGAATTAATGAGATTGAGATCTTATATGGTGTGAGGAGCTTATATGGTGTGAGGAGCTTATATGGTGTGAGGAGAAGGCTACAGTGGGGACTCGAATAGAGGAAATATGGGTTAGGAGGCTGGGATTCCCTTCTCGGCTATCCTATGGGAAAAACACCCCAAACTCCGCCCCCAGTTGAGACAAACCAAAAGGAATATTCGCAGCGCCTTGCTGCCAGTAGGAGAGTCGACCACAGCGTCCTAGCGCATTTTTCTTCTAATTGAGTTACGGTGGTACTTCTTAGGAGTCACCTGCTGAGGTAATCTGTATGCAGTGTTCACAAAGGTCTGGGGCCCTAGTCGTCCCTCTTTAAAATTGCCGGGAAGACACTCGCAGCGAGAATAAGTTCAGACATCGGGCGCAACGACAATCCCCCAAGAAATTGAACTTTGATAACCACGATACTAGTAGAGATTACCATTACAACCATAAATATAATGTGTATTAATGCTATGACCTGAATATTTGTGCCCCTCCTTTTCTTTAGAAGCCTGGGGTTTGACAATAAGACTTTTTATTTTGATTGTGGCATTGACTTGAATTCTCGTGGATGCTCTTTAAGCCTGTTGTCTCAGGACTTATTCTTGCTAAGAGTATTAATTATAATAGTGCACATTCTATACTTGGCAACGCAGCCAAGCCTTTTCTTAATTTGTATATTAGTCATACACACTTTTTTCCTCATATCATACTTCTTTATACCTTCTTTTTTGTTCCTTTCTCTTTCTTCTTTATTCTTTTACTACCACCTACTCTCCTGTTATTTCTTTACCACCACCAGCACCTTTTCTCTTCTTTCTTTACTCCTATGACAACTATCCTCTACTATGACTTCTATAACCCATTACCACTATCTTCCTCTGCCTCAATACCACCTTTTCTTTATATTACTATCCTCTGCTACTTCTCGTCATACAGTTACCTATACAAAAGTCTTTAAAACAGGTTCGTCAAATAGCCCTTCCCCATCACAATCAAATTGGAATATCAGATATAATACAAAGTACGGAATGTATTCTTACTTTATTAGTACCAAAAGAAAATTTTATATTTATTTTTCTAGTTCTACAATTGCAATATTATTATCAATATTTTGCAAAATATCTTCTTGGAGTATAGATGTCTCTTACAATTCTACAATCACCAAGAATTTATCCAGTAAGTGTATTAATTTCTTACCCTGTTAAGTAATACACCTTGTTTTTTCCTTCTATGCTAATAGTCTGCACTTTTAGTATAGTAATACTAGTATATGGAGCAATGACAGTCAGGTTCTCAGATTTCTTTTTGTGTCAAATCTGATATGCATATTTCAATGCTAGGCATGGCCTCCCATTGTTGTTGATATCATCTGACAAACTTACGTTACTTGTACTTGAACAATGAAACTTTTCAGCTCTTATTGGTATAGCACCTTTTCTTTACTAGTATGTACTAACTGTTACATTAGATATTATGGGAAGGTGTTTAGAGAAATGATCAATATGGGAGAGATTCTAATATTACCAATGCTGAATATTGCAGGACCCAGTGTCAGTGCTCTGGCCTATGAACATGCTGTCAAGTTAGACTAGAGTCTAGTTCTGGCTTCTTATTTGGCTAAGAGAGATATTTGGTTGGCCATATGCTAGGTACTTGCCCTCATTACTATCAAGCTTATATTTTTGAATTTCTACCATATTTATTTGAGTCAGGAGTTGCTGGAATATCTTGTTCTAGAACCTTTCTCAGTCTCTGTTCGCCAGAATCTTCATTTGCAATATCAGCAATAATCTAATATCATACATGTCACTATTGCAAAGATTCCACTCTACAGACATCTCATACATTTTGGCCATAGAGAGACCTTCAAGCTACTCACACAATCCAGTTATCAGATCTTCATATTTCTACAAAATATTTTCCCAAATCCCACCTCGACCCAGATTAAGTTGAATCACTACACTCACAAGATGCAAACCAAGTGATTCAGCTTGTAACTGATCATACAATATCTGTAAGAGCTTTGATTACAATTATACTTGAAGTTTTTACTTCATTCCTGTCTTTCTGCTGAATAGCTAACAAGGTGGTAAGCTTTCTAAGTCTTTTGTAGACCTAGTGCGGATTGCCCAGTTGGGCAACTGTTTAATCTGCAAATAACAGAAGGCTTTTCAATACTTCTTTGGTGATGATCTATGTACTACCCTTGTACTAGGAACAGCAGGCTGTCATTTGAATTTCGCTTACTATAAATTTGTCATGAGAAATTATCACTAATTAGACAATTTTGGTCTTGCTTGTTGGGCTGTATAATCAAATAGCTATGCTAGTTGTTTTAATTAGTTTAGATGTAACCATGGATTTTGCTAATGATTCACTTGAAGTAAGTTTTCTCTTTGATTACATGTCAAGTATTTTGCTGAGCAGAATTCAGGTTCTAAAGACAAAGAAAATATTTCAGCAATGGAGGTTTGAAGTACAAGAACATTGTCCAATAGAGAATATGCATGATATTATTCTGAATAAGTCTTACTTATTATATCTAAGCTTTGCGTCTATTCAAGTTATGGGCTTGTAATTGTATACTGTTTCACTTGAGTTTGATGATATTCCAAAATTAGATCTTATTGTTGCTACATGTATATATCATCTGTTTGAGTTCGGACAAGAAGCAAATAATGTATATTAAATATACTTTTTCAACTTTGTTGAAACTTAGTGTATATAGATAAATAATAAAAGCTTTGTTTTGAGAACATGAAACAAACTATGATGTGGCTATTAATACTCTAATTGATATAATACTAGCTCTAATTATATATAAATTATAATTTGAATGAGAAAGATATTATATTAATAATAAGTAGTAAACATTAGAGCACATTATAAAAAATAGTAAAATTACTTAATCCTACAGTGGTATCAGTACAAAGATCTTGTTTGAATTTGTATTTAATTTAATCATAAAAAAGTCTATTACCGATACTATATTTTAAATATAAAGTATAAAGAATACTATACAATCGATCAAGATTTTGATCTATGAAAGTATATAAATGGAATGAGATTATAGTAAGCAAGATACTGAGATTAAGACTACTAGGAGGAGGGGAAAGAATAAGAGCAAGTTTTGTATTCAAATACTTTTATATAGAGTACTGGGAAAAAGGTCAGGTGAAGAAGTTACTGGTTATTAGGATTTAGTAGAGGCTTAGACAGGATAGGTATTACTTGCTAAAATCACCTATTCTATGTAACTAGTCTGTATATCTGTTGTATTATACCTGTCAAGCCTTTTGTAGTGCCTAGACTCTAGTCTGTTTCAAGATGTCTATTACTTCTTATAAGAAATATTTTGTTGATACCTGTACTGGGGAGAAATAAGTTAGAGTGTAGATTGAAAAATAGAAAGGAAATAGAGCTAAGAAGCTTATTTTGCCTACTAGTAAATAGAGAGAGGCTAGGAATCAGCCTGTGTACCTGGAGTTTTGAAAGTTGTAGAAACTAATACTGACTCTCTTTAAGTTATAAACAAATATGAAAATATAGTCAGTAAAAGATTTGATAATTAATAAATATAGATGAGAATAATAATTTAAAATATAAAGCTAGTAGTGGAGAATGTTGAGGAATTAGAGGATTAGAATAATCTTTAGTTAAAATTGTTACAAATCATGACTAAGCAAGGCAGATTTCACAAAACTAATACTTATTAGTCATAGGTATATTTATGTTTTGTGCTATGCAGTCAGTTGACTCATAACGTAAATCACGTAGTAGTGACACAATACCGGGATGTGACATTGTCGCAAATTACGCAATTGTGGAAGGGCCCATGCTGAATTCCTAGAAGAAAAAAATGAAATCATGAACTACAAGACTCAAGTAAAATACTAAGAGAGAGTAGAAGGAAAACAATTAATACTATATTAAGAAACCTAATATCAGATTAGTTAAAGGTTAAGATATGGGTAGGGAAAGGGGGCATACAAATTAAAGGTATACCGGGGGTCATTGAGGCTGGGAAGGGCGGGAGTGAAGAGCCATATCAAGGGGATGATCGGGAAGGAGCTGTGAGGTGTGTTTGCCCTACAGTGTAGAAGGGCTAGTATTTTTTTGATTTGCGGGGAGTTTTGAGTGAGGTGGTGAACCCCACTCAGTATCACTAATTTCCTCAACCTCACTACCAGAGTCAGAATTCCTTAGAGTGTCTGGTGAAGCAGTTTCTTCCTATGAGGTTTCAGGAAGGAGAATATTCTTGGAAGTAGGTCGTTGTCCCACTGGGCCAGTGGGTGCTGGTTTGGCAGCCAGTAGAGATACCTTCCGCAAGCTCCTGGAGACTCCAGAAGGTGCTTTCTAGCCAAACCTGCCATAGACCTTTTTCTGTCCTTCTCTAACTGAGCATTATGCAATTGGACAAGTGCTGCCCCATCAAGCACCCACGCCTCACTAAGTTTTCTTTTGTCTGTTGTATTGTGGATAAGATCCACCTTCTGTAGCTTGTGAGTAAGCTCCAGCCAGATCTCCTTCTCTGCAATTTCCTCTTCCAGCTGATGGCCGAGGTCCTTCATGATAGATTTGACTCTATCAATTGTAAATCGAGAGGTGGATTAGGAGGAGAGTTTATCTACAAGCTTAGTAGCGGAAAGGACTCTTTGGCGGATTTCGCAGCTGGATTTTAGAACGAGCATTGTTCCTAGGGTGTCCCAGCACTTTGTAGTCGATGGGGTAATTTTTCCAAGCACACGTCGTGCATTTAATAGCCAAATGCCTGTACTGATAAAGGATTGTAGTATATTATGAGGAGAGAAGGTTTGATTGCAAGCAGCGGTTAGGAAGGGAAGAAAGACAGACTTTTGATCACAATAATGTTTTTTCCGGACCGGACATAATTGTCAACCTCAATTCCATAATAGTGTTGATAAGGACTAAAAAGACCAATGTCTAGTGGCTGTAGAACGTGAGTTGAACGTGAGGGGAGGCACAAGAGTAAAATATTATGAGAAAGACAGTAGGAAACAAATTGATAGGTAATATGAGAGCCGTGACCATTGAAAACAGGAAGCCGAGGCTGGCCACTACAAATGACCCAACTCTCGGGTTCAAACACCTTCTCCAACCACTCTAGGGCAAGCTTATCATCAGTCCAGCCTTTGGCAGAATAGCTGAACTGATAATCCTTATTTTCCTCCGACAGGTTGCTATGCCATCCTAGGTAATGACCTGCTTCTTTATTAATAATAAAAGGGGACAGGACACTACCATTCCAACAGATCATTTCGATGATCATGATGAGTTCGCGCTTTTCATCATGTGTTACGTGTGGATTTTGACGCCCCCGATGGCATAATAGCTTCGCCCTTGCCGCTAAACCAATCATAAACCCTTTCTCATCCATGTTAAAAATTTGGTCAGCCTTCAACCCATACTGACGGATTACCCCTGACAGCTTTGCAAAATAGTCCTGAATCAACTCAGGATCCTTAGCATATGCTCTTTGTCGCTCTAGCTGTGTACTAAGCTTCACAGCAAAATTTGGATGTCGCTTGAGAAATCTAGATATCCAGTTTTTCCCAAACGTGTCTGACAGCTTCCCTAATCTCTTTCTGTCCAAATGCAGCCCCATATTCCGGACCATGCTCAATTTAGGTGGAAACCCACGATCATCCTGATCAAAGCACCACTTAACTACTGTCTTCTCTTCCGGTGCTGTTAGCCTCTGCTGCCTTTCATGCGCCATACTTCTACCAACAGCACTCCCAGATACCCGGCGATAACGTCAACCACCGGGAAGTGTCACAGCACCGGGATGTGTCACACAAGGCAACCATGATAACCCCAACTAAAATATGTAACAACTCAACCAATTCTTAACCAAATTAGATCAAACAAGATGATATCAATTGAGACGGAATAGGAGAGCTAGTTGATGCCTGAAAAGTAAAAAAATAATCTTCCCTGCTGAGTAAAATCAGAAAAAAGTGCGAAAAAGTACTTAAAACTACAAAAAAGAAGAGGAACAAACTAGGATACAGGAGCATCCAGCACTATTTCCAAAGTGGATGTAGGTAATCTCCTATTGGTAGAACTCATATAGGAAATAATTTCTGACAGCTATTAAAGTCAGAAGTATACTGAAATAGTCAGTCATAGAGTCAATTTAATGGTAAAAC
>Ga0307509_10007084_pt1 | contig 14799 bp, 18 predicted proteins | sample 10_EM_MG_FD_202245 | JGI IMG/M metagenome (GOLD analysis project Ga0307509, IMG submission 202245) | Populus trichocarpa ectomycorrhiza microbial communities from riparian zone in the Pacific Northwest, United States - 10_EM | ecosystem: Host-associated > Plants > Roots > Unclassified | place... | reverse complement strand
GGTCTTTGGAGGGTCTGGGATATTTATAGACCGGTCTCGGTCTCGGTCTTGCTAAAAATAGGCAAAAAACCGGACCAGACCGGACTTTCAAACACTAACCATGACGACAAATGCACGCCGGCGACGAAGATGACGATGAAGGAGAGGGAGGGCAGGCATATAAGGTATGTCTGCAAATTTTCTTTTTTAATTCCCTAGTCCCAACCAGTCCCAATGCCCACCTTTCCATGTCCCATCCCATCCATTGCCTCCCATTTTTTCTCCATTACTTTTGCCTTTTATTCTCATTCTTTTTTTAGTCTATGTACAGGAATAAATGTATATTATTAACAATTAAATATATTAAAATTTGAAGAAACTCATGAGATATAAAAATAGAAAAAATAAGTACAAAAATATACCTGAAATTCCTGTCCATTCCTGTGGATTCCTGTTCATTCAGCCATGTAGGCTACATGAAGCGATGAAACTCTGGATACTGGCAGATTTGTTCCATGTATCCAGACAGGCAGTTTGCAGGTCTGCCCGTAGGCAGAAAACAAATTTTTATGATTTGGTAGGCCTATATCAGGGCTCTCCAGAAATAGTAAAATCATGTGATGAGATGCTATAAATAGTGAGATAAACCCAAAATACATTTTCAGAGCCGGCGGTCAATTATCAAAAAAGGAAATTTTTAGAAAAAAGTTTGCCATTGGAAAGCCCCATAGTGGGGCTTTTCTGATCTAGTAAAATCATATAAGTAGCTGCTCTTGTTGATAAGGAAAATGCAAAATACTGGTTCCATAATTTTGTAATATAAACTAATAATAGAACATCCATTTGGCTATTTTTACATGCTCAGAGTCTGAAAACATGATTTTCTGGCCTCAAATAAACACAAATAAAGATGTGAGCCAGTGTGCTATATTTAACTACTGGTCACAACTGACAGAAAACATTTTCAACCCCCTAACCCAATTCCCCTAACTTCTAACTCCCTAACCCTAACACCCTAATAAACCTCTAACCCCTAACCCCTAACACCCTAACTTCCCTAACAAACTTAAGTCTATTTTTAGTCGGTCATATGTTCTATTTTTAGTTGGCCATTTTATGTTCTATTTTTAGTTGGCATTTTATGTTCTATTTTTGGATTGACTGTCCCACACTTGCAACTGGCAGTCCATTATTATAATATCAACTTTTAAAGATTTCCTTTTTAAGAATTCAGCATTTGGCTGACTGGAAACTGCCTGTCTGGATACATGGAACAAATCTGCCAGTATCCAGAGTTTCATCACTTCAGGTGGCCACTACAGGTGGTTCATTCCTGCAGATAATTCCTGTTCATTCTGCCAGATTCTGGTAGGAATGAATTCATCAGTGGAGGAATGAAAAGTACTGCAATGGAGGGGGTCTGTAGACATCAGTAAGTATTTTGAACACCAATGCTGTGACACTCATTGCCATCCTCACATACGATAGCTGCCATACAGTCATATTTCGAATTCTTCTGATACTGACAATCGATCTATGTAGATTGTATTAGTAACTGAATAATTCGAACAAACATAAACTTACCTCCACAGTTTGTTTAGCAAGTACATGCTTGAACTTAGTAACAATACGGGATACTACTTGCAGGTCAACTTTGCTAACTTTCATACTGTTCCAACGGCCACAGTTGTGAGCCTGATTGGCATTTATCAGGAAATTGGTAAATATATAATTGAGAGCAAATAGTAAATTTTTAACACCCCCCTTGTATATTTTGGTCAATTTCACTTATTCTAACCAATTAGCATACAATAGTGAAAATTTATTCAGCATTTACACCCTTTGGATACTATACTGCCTGAAATTTTTTTAATAAGATTTGATACAATTTTACAGGTTTTAAAAATGTATTTACTGTGGAGTAAATGGTGGTGTAGATGAAGGTTTGCCATTCTAGGATGTACCATCAGAGACGATAACAACAAATCTCTATATCAGTTTTTGACCTGCTTTGTGACGATATCAACAATACATTATCATTTGACAGTCAACTCATGCCACAGGAGTCCCATCTCTGGAGTCACTGGCACTGGCTCTTCATCTGCCACAGCAAGCAAAGACCCATAGGACTTGTAAGCAGAGAATAAATTATATTGTACATTTGCAAGAGTACAAAAAAAAATTGAAGTCATTCATAAAAATTACAAAACTAGGCATCAGATGAGAAGTAGCATTCAACAGTACTTGAGAGATCAATAGCGATATGAGAAAACTTGAAACAGAGTCCACTGCAACCCACTTAACATACAGTCCATGACAAAGATATTGGTGTGACCTTGCAACTTGTTCTTGCATTGTGCCCATTGGCACTTGTCTCACATGCTATGGCAACCGAGAGTGAGTTGCTCGAATTTTGGGCTCCGCTGCCGGTACCTGGCAGGACCCCATATACACCCCGCTATACTAAGTCCGTATATGGTATTTGCGGATGACAGGTTATACATCCCAACCAAAAAAATATGCTCCAATTTACATAGACAGCCAGTACCACTTAATACATAATACATGCAAGGAAGAATGTGATTTTCGTAGGCAGGAGGATTAGTACAACTAAATATTACCATAAAATACAAAAGGCAACAATTTTTTGCAAGAATTTGGTATGAAATGAGGGATGACGGCACTCTCGCCAGCTAGGGGGTCAAAGTTCTCCTCGGTGGATAGCCGGCTAGTTGTAGGTGATGGGGTACGATACCGATACATTGTTTCTTGTTATCGCGGCATAGGGGGTTGGGGTTCCGGGTGGCTAGTTGTAGGCGACGGGGTACGATACGGTGTTTCTTGTTATTGCGGCGTAGGAGGTTGAGGTTCTGGCGGATAGTTGCGGGTGACACGGTACGATACGTTGCTTCTTGTTATCGTGGCGTGGAGGTCGAGGTTCTCCTCGGCGGATAGTTGTACGTGACGAGGTTAGATACGGTGCTTCTTGTTATCGTGACATAGGTCAAGGTTCTCCTCGCCAGCTAGTTGTAGATGGCGAGGTACAATGCGTTGTTTCTTGTTATCGCTGCGTGGAGGTCGCTGAGGTTCTCTCCTCGACGGATAGGTAACAAGGTATGATACGTTGCTTCTTGTTATCGCAGTGTGAAGGTCGAGGTTCTCCTAGGCGGATAGTTGTAGGTGACGAGGTTAGATACGGTGTTTCTTGTTATCGTGACATATGAGGTCAAGGTTCTCCCCGCCCAGCTAGTTGTAGGTGGCGAGGTACAATGCGTTGTTTCTTGTTATCGCTGCGTGGAGGTCGCTGAGGTTCTCTCCTCGACGGATAGGTGACAAGGTATGATACATTGCTTCTTGTTATCGCGGCATGGAGGTCGAGGTTCTCCTTGGCGGATAGTCGTAGGTGACAAGGTTAGATACAGTGTTTCTTGTTATCCTGGCATATGAGGTCAAGGTTCTCCTCGCCAGCTAGTTGTAGATGGTGAGGTACTTGTTATCGCGGCATGGAGGTCGAGGTTCTCCTCAGTGGTTAGGTGACGAGGTACGATACGGTGTTTCTTGTTATCGCGGTGTAGGAGCTTGAGGTCCCCCTCGGCGGATAGTAGGTAACAAGGTACGATACGGTGGTTCTTGTTATCGCGGTGTGGAGGTCGAGGGTTTCCTGGTCCGATAGTTGTAGGTGACAAGTCTAGATACGGTGTTTCTTGTTACCACGGCATATAAGGTTCTCCTTGCCGGCTAGTGGTAGATAACGAGGACGATACGTTGTTTCTTGTTATCGCGGCCAGCATCGTCGGCAAGAAGAGGAGATAACTGGATGCATAAATGGGTGCATGAAAAGCGAGTAGGTGATGCACGCTGATGTCAAAGAAAACGCAGGTAAACAACTGTCACGGTGTCATTCCTTTTGTAAGACTTATGGTTCGAAAAAATCAACACAAACCTCGACGTAAGTTTCAAGTAATAGTAATCCTATGGATTCTCACTTTTTGTAGCACCGGATGAAGACATTCAAGAACACCTCAAGTATTACTACGACCTTGGTTTAACGGACGTCAAAGTTACCGAGGCACTTCAACAACACTATGACACTGAGAAATATGGGCTGAGGTATGCCGTTTAGCTTTTCACTTCATGTGTTTTTTTGAATATTACTAGTGTTTTTACTGTTCGAAAACTGCGAAAACAGTGGAACATCCTCTCAACTCGTCAGCAAAAGCACACACCAGCGTCCATATATAACAATGTCCACGAAATTCGCAGTCATTTTCCGACCTGTGGTGCGGAGGGTATCCGAAAGACGCTTCGAATAGACTATGGGATACGTGCTCCTCGGTATGACCATTGCTACATTTGATTGGACTGTACTTCCATGTTGGTTCAGAGAAGTTATCACCTCTCTTCTCAAAACTGTTGAGAATGACGAAGTTATTGCCCGCCGTCGACGCGGATTTCGAAGACGTCATTTTTGGTCAGCAGGAGTCAATGATGTGTGGCCTCAGGATCAACACGACAAATGGGGTCGTTTTGGTCTATGGTTACATGCTGGAATCGAAGCTTTCTCGGGCGAATTCAACTGGCTGAAAATCTGGTGGACGAATCAGAATCCAAGGCTCATTTCGAAGTACTATCTCGACACATGCCGGCGAATTGGAGGCAAGTATTTTATCTGTCACTGAATATGTAGATTATCTACTGAACAATCCAGGTGTTCCAATCATAACACAAAGCGATGCTGGAACCGAAAACTATGGTGTTGCAAATACGCACACGACCATTCGGCATCAGCTCGATGAAAGCCTTGTCAATACACTTCAGCATCGTTTTATGCCTGGCCACAATAACATCCTTTCCGAGGTGAAATGGTCCGTCTTCCGACGAGATTTTGTACCCGGGTTCGAGGACATCCTACAGAATGGTGTGAATAATGGTTGTATGATGTGAATAATGTTACGGAGAAGTGAGTTTTCCTACAGCTGAAATATAAATTTACTTAAGATGTTACAGTCTCCTCTTCCGCTGGATTGCGATTCCATGGCTGCAAGCCGAAATCGATAAGTGGGTGAATTTCAAGAATAAGTCAGCCCCTCGTGCAAGCCGACACAAGATTCTACCTCATGGCGTGCCTATCCTGATACGTTCATGCCCGCATCTTTATAACGCTATTGATTTCAAGGTCATTTGTTCCATTGCCGTCATATCAATTGTGTGCTTACCTGAATATTAGATTCCTGTCACCTCTGGGCTTCTTGACGAAATGGAAGCATTGTATGCACCACCCGATCACCCGGTCTTCGAATTGGTCCCCCCTGTCTTTCACGAACATGTCAGCCGACTCTACATAATGATTGGTCAACCACAAGTCAACATCACCACGTTCTGGGACATCTACCTCGACCTTCTCAAACTGCTTCGTGCCGTATGTGATGATCAGCTCTCTCATATCCTCGATTCACACAAGGAAGCTCAAGAGCCTGAAGATGTGCCTCTTTTGTCTGGTATGGAGGCCTTCCGCCTTGGCCAGCCACTGCAACCTGGAAAGCGAGGACAATATATAGGTGGTTTAGATGATGTTTCTCTTGGAAGTGCTCTTCAAAAGTTAGGTGTTGAGTATGCAGATTTTTCGGATGACAGCAATGGTGACACAGGTGATGAGAACGACGACGATTGAAATATATGACATGTCTTTTTGGTTACCATATTGTTGAATTCAAGCTCGTTTTAAATTGCTAATAATTATATTAAAGAACTGGTTCGAAAAGTATTAAAATGAGTGTGTTTCTAAAATGGGAATCCAAGGAGTGGTTCTAAAATGTTGCATCAGAATCGAAAGGGCGTAAATTATTTCTAGTAACTAAGCAGTGAATGCAATTATTGTGAATCCTAATACGAAGAAATGAGTGTAGCATATCAAATGAATAATGGAAAGAAAGATTTCTCAAGTCCGATATTAGTAGAACTAAATAACAACCAGTTCACCTTCTTCAATCTCGTTATCACCTTGAGTCCCAGCAAAAGCTTGCAGTTGAAAGAATTTGCAGAAGTGGTTGCATACATGCTTGGACGCAAAGGATGAATGAGTCGAAGGTAGATTGCCTTCCGAAAATATATAACCCATTTCTCTTCAGATTAGACATGAGGAATCGGAAATTTCTCAACAACTCGGAGGGGACTTACGATGATGTTATCAGCTGAGGATCTGTCAATAAATGGTGTCTGCCTTAGAAAGAATTGATTGTTAACAATCTGATAAACTGATTTCAAAACCTTCCTACCCTGGAAATCACCAACGAATGCGAATCGTTTTGTCTTTATGTATTGCACATGTTGACAAAAGCTTAGAAACTTCCCTCGGTCAATGTTGTCTCCTTCAAGGAAATCAAATGGCTGAACAGAGCCATTCCCGATGTACTTGATGAAGTTGCCATCGGTGGCGTCGTCAATCACCTCCTCGAGAAGAAACGTATCATGTGTATCATCAGCAATTGCAAGAGCACTGTTCACGAATCACATGGAAGGGATCGAGAAAGGTGCAGGACCATGTTCCTCCGTAAACGAAGTGACAAAGTCATATACAAGGCCCATTAAGGCTGATGCCCAACGAAGACAGTTGATCTCTGCTGTGAGCTTCGTAATTTGCGTGTGGTTGTCATGGACAACACGATTTCCCATGACATTTGTGGAATAGAAACACTGTTTGATAACAACTGATGTGGACTTGCTGAGTATTGCCTCGTTCAATCGCCCAAACAATGCTTGTTTGAAAGCACCATAAATTGGTTTTTCACGAGGGTCAAACATTAGAGTTACTGCCTTGGGAGCCGCTGATTCCTTAGTGGCATCAAATGTGCGTGAACGTTTGATGAGTGAGTGAAAAGTAACTCCTGATGTTGGATACACCACACATCTGATAGTTTTGGTGTTTACTATTGATAGAAAATGAATATATCACAGTCGAGTACAAATTTTTGAAAGACATACAGATTGATCAGACATTCTTCTTTGACGGAGCAGTTTGTGCCTGCAGTGCGCGTCGGACATCATCAGCAGTTGGAGAGCTCGGTGGATCAGCTACAGGGCGCTCAATAGGTATCTGGGGCCTATTATTTATTTCAGCCTGCCTCGCCACCTGAGTACGAGGTCTGACCAAAGGCGGAACATCCTTCAATGAGTCGTGTGATCCCTGTTTCAAGTCCATACTAAGTTATTAATAATTAGCTTTAGTAAATATAATTACCGATCGTTGTTGTTTTCTTGAGATTGATCCCACCCTGCTTTCAAACTGAGGCACTTTAACACGGTTTGTGCTCAGTGCCCGAGATTTTGACGGATTGTAATCAGCTTCGTCATCGCTTTCCAACACGTACAATAATGACATCTTTTTTGGCTGCTGAACGGTTGCATTGAGCTGTACATGGGAACATGATCAGGTTTAGATAGTCACACAATAACAGGAACTTTGACGTACTGCACTGTTTTCGATCTCATCAAGATGGTCCAAGATTTCGCGGTGTCGGTCGTGACTTAATTCCAAGTAAAGGTCCAAGACTTTGTTGGGTTGGAACTGTAATGCCTTCGATTTTCCTTTCGGTACGAAGAATTTGTTTGAGATTGCATTAACATCCCCGTCCTTGGGTCCCAAAGGTATCAATTCAACCCAGTCTTTGAAGCGTAGTTGAAGATCATCAATCGAAAGTGGGTACTCCTTTGACCATTTGGAAAAGAGTGGGAGTAACGTAAAGTAAGCTATGGCTTTTAGATCTTTCACGCCGATATGAAGGGGAATGTTCGAAACGGTTTCTGATATGTTCTATCTCATGCGTCGGTATGGCGTCATTAATTTAGATAATCTTTCATCACGTACTGAAACAACCTGTGGATTTCGATATCCCGGCTTCAAGGACATCATTGTAAACTTGATGATGACCACCTCGTTCTGGTGTTCCACCGTTGCCTTCCGTGCAAAGAACTGTCGCATTTCATCATATAGCAGATGTGCTTTCTGGTATCCAGTCTCCTCCACTATCTCGGGATTCGACACAAACTTTGGCAGTACAATTGGACGCAGACTGCCCACGTTCATCCCTGGGGGATTCGGAGGTAATTGAGAGGCTTGTCGAGGTGTCGAACGCTTGGGCCATGGCTTGGACATCTGATCCATAGTAGACATTGCACCAACAACGGGACCAACTCTTAAAGGATGATTGTAGCCTGCAAAGTGGGCCTTCAATTTTGTTTTACATTTTTTATTAATATTATCCTACCTTGTCGTTGCGCAGCTGCAACAGCTTTATGAATGCTGAGCTGCCCATTCGCGTTTGTGGCATCTGTTCCCAGAGTAACCTGCTTCGTGCCGGAAGAGCCTGACATTCGGTTCAGTTGGGAAAAGACGAGAGGAATAAGGATATATGGTAAAGTACCTTGCTGAATGGTTTCTGTCTTACGGACATAATGCTGACGACAACCTGTGCAGAGCATTTTTCCAGGGTTAGCTGGATTCCTGTCGTGCATATAATAAAGCTTGGTTCCCTCCTCGAACGACTCATGGCATCGCTGGCAAACAATGGGTCTCTTGCCATGCGAGGTAAAATCGGCCACTTCGGGGGTAGGCATGGCTGTGGATGAAGTTCTAGTTGTGACTCCACAAAATTTTCCCACTGAGGTTTCGATTTAATCCTACCTCCGAGAACCTCGACCGTCTGGCCCCCAAGAATCTTGTTCTTTCTGACCGTGATAACAAGAAACGCTGTATCGTGCCTCGTCCAACTATCTGCCAACGAGGACCTCAACCTCCTACGCCACGACAACGAGAAACAATGTATCATACCTCGTTATTACAACTATCCGCCGAGGAGAACCGTGACCTCACGTAACAATAACAAGAAACAATGTATTGTACCTCATCATCTACAACTAGCCGGTTAGGAGAACCTTGACCTTCACACTAACGAGAACCTTGACCTCATATGCCACAATAACAAGAAACACCGTATCTAACGAACCTCGTCACCTACAACTATCCGCCAAGGAGAACCTCGACCTCCATGCCGCGATAACAAGAAGCAACGTATCGTACCTCTTTGCGTTGAGGAACCTGAGAGACCTTCGACCTCCACGCAGCAATAACATTTTGTACCTTGTCATCTACAACTAGTAGCTGGTGAGGAGAACCTTGACTTTACGCCGACGAGAACCTCGACCTCATATACCATGATAACAAGAGACACCGCATCTAACGTCGTCACCTACAACTATCTGTCCGAGGAGAACCTCGACCTCCATGCCGCGATAACAAGAAACACCGTATCATACCTTGTCACCCATCCGTCGAGGAGAACCTCAGTGATCTCCGCAGCGATAACAAGAAACAATGCATGTACCTTGTTATCTACAAGTAACCGCCGAGGAGAACCTTGACATCCACACATCGATAACAAGAAACACTGTATCGTACTTTGTCACCCACAACGAGAACCTCAACCTCCTATGCCGCGGTAACAAGAAATAATGTATTGTATGTCACCTACAACTGGCCGGCTAGCCGCCGAGGAGAATCTCCTACACCAGGTTAACAAGAAACAACATATTGTTCTTCACTACATACAACTATCCGCCAACAAGAACCTCCTACGCTGTGATAACAAGAAACACCGCATCGTCTCATCATCTACAACTATCTGCCGAGGAGAATCTCGACTCCCCGGGCCTGGCCTCGATAACGTAGCTAGTGTTGTAAAGATAAATGATATGTTTTCATTATTTTCTCTCGATTCTAGCTATTCCACAGGTAGCGCCGTCATCCTTCATATCATACATACCAAATTCTTGCAAAAATTGTTGCCTTCAAGTTTTGTATTTTATGGTAATATTTAGTTGTACTGATCCTCCTGCCTACGAAAATCACATTCTTCCTTGCATGTATTATGTATTAAGTGGTACTGGCTGTCTACGTAAATTGGAGCATATTTTTTTTGTCGGGATGTATACCTGTCATCCGCAAATACCATATATGGACTTAGTATAGCGGGGTGTATATGGGGTCCTGCCAGGTACCGGCAGCGGAGCTCAAAATTCGAGCAACTCACTCTCGGTTGCCATACATGCCACCTTCTCCAAATCCAAGATTGTACAAGAATGAAAACGAGAAGAAAAAGAGTTACACAAAATGGCAGAAAGAAAACAAAAATAGCATTTGTCAGACTTGAGAATTTGAGGAAGATGTCTGGGGGGTATATGAGTACTTCAAGCATCAACGAAAGTCTTGAGTGCATACCAGGTTGAGGTTCTTTCCTCGCTGTAGCAACTTGCCATGGTCCCCTTGTCATACAAGGTTTGCATCTTGATTTGCCAAATCATTAATGCAATTGAGAAAAGCCACCTTTTTCTGATTCTCATTAGCTGTTGAAATCTGTTCAGAATTTAGTAAAGAATTGTAATTTAGGAGAAGAAAACCTTCACCTGGGATATTACATCAGTGTGTGCCTTCTTAAAATCACGAATGATCATGGATAAGTCTTCTGGCTTGGTGTGGCTAACTTTCCAACCCTTCCAACGTCCAGATATTTCAGACTGATGGGGATTGATCAGCGAATATTGAGCTGTCCTGACATTATCTGCGGGGTCGATCGAATTGTCAAGACCGAAGATTTTGATAATGGCGTCAATGATTATGTTGCAAAACCAGTAGCAATTCTTCTTGAGATGCGAATAGAAGGGTGCAAAATCATGCACCACTTTGGCGACAAGTAGAAATTCGAAAAGCTTTAGATTGTTGGGTTTGATTTGCTGTGCATTTTGCCTGAAGCCATACTGATGGTGTAGAATGGCACCGTCCCCAAGAATCCGATTGAAGGCATCCATCTTGCTGCCTTTTTCAAGAGAATCTGATATTGCCTGAGAAGTTTTAGTTGCAGACAATGATAAGGTATTGCCTATTGAGTGTTGAGGCATCAGAAATAAAACAGGAGGGTAGAGGGTGGATGTGGATGTGGATGTGGATGCAGATGCAGATGCAGATGTGGATGTGGGTGTTCCTTCCTCCATTGAAGAAAGAGGGGATATTGAGCAGGATGACAAAATCGAAGATTGAATAAAACTTGAGAGCCCTTGGAAATCCCCAAGTAGTTGGTAGCCACTATTATCAGGATGTTTGGCATTATTCTTGGTAGTGGTGGATTGTTCAGAAGCAGGATCGGGCTTTTGTACCAAGCAGTCGATGATAAAGAACCTGGTTTCCCCAGTCTGTGAATCCTTTGTTTCAATGATGATATACTCATGTTCAGGTGGGTCAGGATGCTTGTTAAGCCAGATCCAAACTATGTCGAGCCTGTCCAAGACAAGTTCGGGTGTAGGAGATGCTGACGCAGCAGTCACGAAATAAAAGAGAACATAGGATATTGGCTGGAAGAGATAGCAATCAATAATTGCGCTCCAAGGATTGAAAAGCATTGTATCGAGTGGCTTGTGGAACCAGGCAGAGAGCCTTCGTCTTGTGTTGGCAAGAGAAAGCATCCCTTATGCAACACCCTGATTGGAGCTTGCTATGGCATCAATGAATTATAATGTGCACCTTACTTTTTTTATCAGCCAATCACAGCTTCAAATGTTGCAAGGAATGTGTATGTTATCAGCCAATCACAGTTTCAAACATGGCAAGGAAGCTGCGTACCTGACTGATTATGTAATTCCCACTGGTCTGGCGTCGTCATTGTGTCTGTTGATAGTTGCCTGATGTCTGTCTCTGTTACCGGCTCACCTGCTCTGCTGTACTACTCATCGGAAGCCCATCCTTCTTGTATTTCTACAGGGTTTGCCGAAATTGTGTGTTGCACTGCCATGTCTTTGAATGGCAGGGACATCCCTCTTACTCTATTCATCCCCATTTGCACAAATTTGTCAACTTCAATTTTTCCAATATAGTACATTATTTATAAAGACAATAGATTATGTATTGAAACAAATAGCTGAATAAGAGAGTCTATCAGAGAATGAATCAACATAGAAATCTGAAGCAGTTTCTAATATGAGCGACTCGTGTGGAACTTACTGGAAAAATACCATATTCTACAGAGAGAAAGTGTGCGAAAGTGGACACGTAAAGTAGGAAAATCACAGAAATAAAAAATTACATAAGCTAAAGCCTGTTTTTTTGTGTACGGTAAAAGCGCACCGATGCTACACTGTCCAAGGGCCAGGCCGGGCCAGGGCCAGCTGATTTTTGCCGACCCTGGCCCTGACCCTCAAGGGCAGGGCTGACCCTAGGGCCAGCTATATTTAGATAAGTCTAAATTATGTTATAAAACTGGTTATATTTAATATATATCAGTTCCAGATAGTATATTATCTTATATAAACATGAACTGAACATGTTAGACTTTGAAAATCACCAATAAAAAAAGAAACAATTGAAAATAAATGTGTATTAGTCATTTATTTGCAATATAATTCAAGTATTTGACCTTTTTGTAGGCTTAGAAATGCAAAGGATGAATGTATAAACTGTGTATTACAAGGATCTGGTCTACATTCAATAGAAATATAGATACTTTCCTATATATTTGAAACTAGTAGGCCCAGGGCCGACCCTAATGAAAATTGCTGGCCCTTGCCCTGACCCTTCAGGGCCAGGCCAGGATCGGCCCCAGGGCCAGAGGGCCGTGGCCCTGCCCTTGGACAGTGTAGCTGATGCTGCAACTTTCTGCATCTGATCAATGTCTCCAGAGCTATATTCTCATGCTCTCACGCTCTCAATCAAACCATCACAATCTTTCGTCGCCTCTGTCCACCTTGTAAGTTCACGTTTCTCTCTCTGTAGATAGTCGTAGTACATTATAATAGTCTTATTAAAAATGTAATTGCTGCGCAAAAGATACCATTAAAAGAAAAGAAATGCAAATTAATGTGGATGGATATGGGCTCAAATGCTTGCATTGATGTAAGGATGCTATCATAGCGCATGTTTGCCGAATGCTAGAGCTTTCATTGACCAGGAAAAGCTAACGGACTTTTCAATATTAACAGGGCTTAAACCTCATCATGGAGGTGTGTTGACATTGATCTGGCTGCCTCCCCAACTGCGATTCAACATACCTATGGTTTCAGATCCCTAACGACCTGCGCCGTTTCTTTGATATTGAGGCTGAGGTGGACAGAGAACCGGAGGACGACAACGACGATGAAGGAGTCTATAGTGAGTTGTGAAATTAATAACTTTCAATTTATTCACTGATCTATGTCTTCAAAAGATGGTTTCATTGATGACGAGGTGCCCTTAGGTCCTGCTCCTCTGCCGTATGCACCATGGAGGGCCTTGGATCAAAATGGCCCAGATGCCATGGATGACCTCCTGACAAAAATCTATCAACAGTTGCAGTCTCACACCCCACGCCGCATGTCAATCGAGGATGAGGATATTCACAAATTGAGCTGAATACTGACAGCCAACAATTTTCCAATTTGGTGCGTTGGCTGCAGGGTAAGGTCATTGTATATACTTTTTGAAAATTTATTCATGGTTTTTTTCAGGTGGGGCTTGAGGAAGAAGCAGTCTTTTCGTTGTTACAAAGGGTAGATGAAAAGTATCGTATAAGATCTGTATTCGCGCGTGGCTTGATACGAGGCTGGGTATATCTCGAAGCCCATATGGACACCAATGTCGTCCAACTTCTTGGACACACTCCTGGAATCATCCTCAATCATCAGGGTGTTGTATGGCAAGGAGTCGACATCTCGGATTGGACGAAGTTGTTGAAAATGACAACTCCTTCCGAAATTGTCGAACTGAAGCGATGGGTCCGAGTGTGCAAAGGAATGTACAAAGGGGATATTGGCTTTCTTATTAGTACAGAGTCCTGGGGGGTTGAAGTGCTTTTAATCCCCTGTCTGCAGTTGGACAATGTAGCGTTGGCACCATCATCGAAACGAAAACGAACCAAGATCCGACCCCAGCCCGCTTTATTGGACAAAATTCTTCTTGAGAGATTTTATGACATCAAACCAGCTGAGGAGGAACAAGGGGACTATCTCACACTCTGCAGACTCAAATTCAAATATGGACTCCTTCAAAAATCTCTTGACTTTCTTTCAATTAAATCAGATGTGCTGACTATGCCATCCCATAATTTCCGTCTCTTTCAATTTTGCAGTCTCGATGGGTGTAAATTTGTTCAACCTCAAGAATGGATTTTTGAAGAAGGTGAAAAGGTTGTTGTGTGCTCTTCAGGGCAAAAGGGTCATGTAGTGGCCATTGCAACTGACTACCTGGAGGTGGATTTCAGGGGGGAGAATGGTGCTTCGCGTTGCCCTTGGAATGATGTACAGAAGGCCATTGAAGTGGGAGATTTCATTGTTGTCACAAGTGGCCTTCACCAAATGCAAACAGGTTTTATTGACTGGGTCATGGATGACCAAGTCCACTTGGTTGAGAAGCAGGTGGAGAGCAGTGGTATGGTCCACGATGACAGCCCTGCATTCAAGGTATAATCACCTGAAGTTATAATTGCCTCTACTAATTGATTTCACAGGAATACCTAGTTCACATCAATTGGGTGAAGGTGACTACCCCCAATTTCCAGCATGCATCACAATCCTCCAGCTTGAATGCCCAAATTCCCAAAGACAGAAACCAATGGACTGGTGTGCCTGTTATTATAGGAAAGGTTGGACACCCTTGGAAAGGGTATATGGGTGTCGTTGAGAGTGTTCTTTATGGCCAAAAGACCAGCAGTGGAATGAGAGTTCAGGTTCAGTTAATCCATAACGATCCTACTTCCCCTTTTTGGGTGCTCACTGTCGACTATGATCACCTTGTCCACGCATAGT
>Ga0307509_10007083_pt1 | contig 14800 bp, 11 predicted proteins | sample 10_EM_MG_FD_202245 | JGI IMG/M metagenome (GOLD analysis project Ga0307509, IMG submission 202245) | Populus trichocarpa ectomycorrhiza microbial communities from riparian zone in the Pacific Northwest, United States - 10_EM | ecosystem: Host-associated > Plants > Roots > Unclassified | place... | reverse complement strand
GCGGTGGTTACGTGGCGATGAAGGGCGGCGGATCCAGCTCGGGCTCGGGCTCGGGCTCGGCATCGGGTTCGGCATCGGCATCGGCGTCGGCATCCGCATCGGGTTCGGCATCGGCATCGGCATCGGCATCGGCATCGGGTTCGGGTTCGGCATCGGACGTCGCCTCACCGACGGGTTCCGCGTCGGTTTCGGGCTCCGGCGCGAACGGCTCGGCCGCGACGGGCTCGGCCGCGATCGGCGCGACGACCGGCTCCGCCGACACTCACGGCAAGAAGCCCGGCGCTCCGAAGATTCACCACACGACGCCGCCGCCACCACCGATCGAAAAGACCGTACCGCACGATCCACCTCACGAACCGGTGAAGACCGTCGAGCCGCCGAAGCCGCCCGACCCCACCGTGCCGCCGTTCTGAGCGGCGTGGTACGGTCCCCGCGATGGCGGATCGTAGTTTTGCGCTGACTCCCGGAAAGCGCGTCCTCTATCTGACGAAGGATCCCGACCAGGTCCGCCGCCAGCTCGCCGGCACGCTGACGCTCACGATGAACACCGTGGCGCCGGAGGACCTGCTCGACGATATCAACACCGATGCGATGACCCCCGCGTGGGTGTGCTTCGACTTCGACCCGAAGGACATCGCGAGGAATGCGTACGCCGGCCTGATCATCAACGGCGAGCGCTTGATCCCCCCGGACGCCCTCGCGAACGGCGGCTTCGAGGTGATCGTCGCCGGCGCCCAGAAGGGCGTGGGCTCGAGCCGCGAGCAGGCCGCACAGTGCGAGGTGTTCTCGGGGAGCCGGCTCGCGATCGCGAGCTCGTTCGCGCCGATCCACGCGCGCAACAACATCAACATCGGCCAGCTGATGGGCGATCACGAGATGCTCCGCCGACTCGAGGCCGGCGAGCGCATCGAGCTCGCCGAGTTCACCGCCGGGCACGACGCGATCACGAAGCTGATCATCGAGGCCGGTGGCCTGCTGCCGTTCTGCGCCGCGCTCGATCGCAAGGAGATCAGCGTGCCGGCGCCGGGCACGGCGAAGCGGCCGATGAACCTGACCGAGAAGATCCTCGCGTCGAAGCTGCTCCCCGGCCAGGGCGAGTACGTCAAGCCGAACGACGCCGTGCTCGTTCGCGTCGACGCGGGTTACTCGCACGAGTTCACGACGGCGCAGGTCGACCTGTTCCTCACCAACGAGTACGGCGACTACCGCCTGAACAACCCGGCGAAGTTCGCCGTGTTCGAGGACCACCTGATCTACGCGACCGGCGTGCCGGCGATGGCGAAGTTCGCGGCGAAGATCGAGCTGCTCCGCGTGAAGCAAAAGGAGTTCGCGGCGCGCACCGGCGTGCGGAACTTCAGCGCGGTCGACGGCGTGTCGCCCGGCATCTGTCATCAGGTCGCGCGCGAGCACTTCATCGATCCGGGCGACTTCGTCCAGGCGACCGACTCGCACACCTGCATGGGGGGCGCGTCGGGTGCGCTCGCGTGGGGCGTCGGCGCGACCGAGTACGCGGCCCTGCTCTACTGGGGGTTCACGCCGCTCGCGGTGCCCGAGTCGATCCGGTTCGAGCTCACCGGCAAGCTGCCGCCCGGCACGTCCGCGAAGGACGTGATGCTCCACATCCTCGCGACCTACGCGAAGCGCGAGGACACGCTCAACCGCGTGATGGAGTTCGGCGGCGACGGCCTGTTCGCCCTGTCGCCCGACGAGCGCGCGACGCTCGCGAACATGGCGACCGAGTGCTCGGCCCGCGGCGCCGTCATGGAAGTCGACGACACCATGATCCAGTGGATCGCGGTGCGACGGCCCGGGGTCGACGTCGACGCGCTGCGCGCGAAGATCGTGAAGCCCGATCCGGGCGCCGAGCACGCCGGCGGGATCCATCAGATCGATCTCGCGACGATCCGCCCGATGGTCGCCACGCCCGGCGATCCCGATCGCGGCATCGCCAGCGATCCGAAGAACGGTGCGCTGATCTCCGAGCTCGGCGTGGTCAAGATCGACATCGCGTACGGCGGCTCGTGCACGGCGGGCAAGCGCGACGACGTCGAGATGTACGCGCGCGTCCTCGCCGAGGCCGAGGCGGCGGGCCAGAAGATCGCGCCCGGCGTCCAGATGTTCATCCAGTTCGGCTCGACCGAGGTCGAGGACTACGCGAAGGAGCGCGGTTACATCGACCTGTTCGCGCGCAGCGGCGTCCACGTGATCAAGCCCGGCTGCGGTGCGTGCATCGGCTGCGGGCCCGGCGTGTCCGACAAGGGCGACCAGGTGTCGGTCTCAGCGATCAACCGCAATTACAAGGGCCGCTCGGGCCCGGGGAAGCTGTATCTCGCCTCGCCTCTCACGGTCGCCGCATCTGCCATCAAGGGCGAGATCGTCGAGTACAACGCGGGTATGTTTAAGAAGTAGTGGCACGCGCGGGAAAGAAGACGAAGAAGGCGAAGGCTCGGCCGACGCCGGCGAAGAAATCGAAGACCGCTTCGAAGCGGTCGACCGTGCCCGCGGTCGCGAAGCCCGCCGCGGCCAAGAAGCCCGCGGCCAGGAAGCCGGCCGCGCCCGCGAAGAAGGCGTCTGCTCGTGCGACCGGCGCGCCCGCGGCGAAGCCCGGGAACAAGGCTGTCGCGAGCAGGCCGGCTGCCCCGGCCGCGAAGAAGCCGGCCGCGAAGAAAGCGTCCACGCAGAAGAAGGCAGCTGCGAGCCGGCTGGCCCCCCACGAGCCGATCGCGCCGGTCGCGGAGCTCGACGCCGTGCCGCGCGTCGTCGACGACGACGAGCTGTTCTCCAAGTCGGGCCGGCGCAAGACCGCGCGCGACTGGTCGACCCGCAGCTCGCCGGTGGTCGAGATCCTCGACGACCCGCACCCGATCGGCGCGCTCCGCCGGTTCCTCGACTCGGTCAAGGGCGCCGCGACCGAGCAGCAGGCGGAGATCGCGCTCGGGGCCGCGCAGCTGCTGCTGTTGCCGATCGCACGCGAGTCGCGCGGGGGCGGTGAGGTCAAGGAGCTCGTCGATCTGGTGCTCGAGCGCTGGGCGGACTTCGGCGAGCGGCGCTACGGCTTCCACGCCCAGGAGTTCCTGCGCAACGCGTTCGCGGCGGTGGGCGTCGATCGCACGCGGATCACGCGGCTCGAGGTCGCGGTGCCGCCGGAGGCGTCGAGCGAGCTCCTGTTCGAGATCGCGTGCGCGCACGCGGTCGCGCGCGACAAGGTCGCGATGCTGCGGTTCGTCGAGGAGGCGCTCGCCGCGGGGGCGACGCCGGCGCAGTTCCGTCGCGAGCCCGACTTCGCGCCGTATGCGAACGATCCGGTGCTCGCCTCGATCCTGGCGCGCGCCGACATCCCCGCGATCCCCGTCGACGTCGATCCGTTTCGCGCGCCCGTTCGCGACGCGCTCGACTCGCTCGTCGGTGCGCTCAAGGAGCTCGGCGGTCAGGTCGAGCTCCGGCCGCCGGCGCGGCTCGACACGATCCTCGACGCGGAGCGCGCCGGCAAGGTCTCGCTGCCGAACGACTACCGCGCGTTCCTGTCGATCACGAACGGGATGCGCCTCCTCGATCGCGAGTTCATGGCGACCGCCGACTATCGCGAGCCGACGACACTCGCCCAGCGCGCGCGCCACTTCGTCCACGCCGAGTACGCGATGTCGGGCCTCGCCGACTGCGTGCCGCTCGCGAGCTGGGGCAGCAACGACGACTGGCTGCTCTACGATCCGCGCGGCCGCGTGCGCGGCGGCTCACCCGGCTACATCGCGACGCTCGGCAAGGACGAGATCATCCTCGACGATCTGGTCGCCGCGCTGATGTGGCTCGAGGAGCTCACGCGCGACATCCTCGGCACGAACTGAACCGCCTCAGACCTTGCGCGCTTCGGGGAACTGCTCCTTGCGCCAGCGCTTCTTCGCGAGGTTCGACAGGATCCCGTAGGTCAGCGTCGCCGGCACGATGAACGCGAGGCCGGTGAAGTACCAGACGAACTTCCACGGCCCGCCCTCACCTGCGCCTGTCGTCGCGGCGCCGGCGTAGTACGAATCGGAGTACGAGTCCGGCCGCGCCATCCCATAGAGCACGCCGTACGCACCGACCGCGCAGGCGATGCCGACCGCGAGCGCGATGATGCCGCGCTTGAGCCGCCCCTTCTGGTCCATCACGTCGAGCCCGTCGTCCTGTGCACCCATGATTCGCTCCTGATCTGAAGACCGGTAGACCGAGCGATTGTCGCACGATCCCCTTATCGCTTGAGCTTGAGCGGATTTACGCCGGTCAGGATCACGTCGCCGGTCTTGCCGATCCGGATCTCCGCGACGGGAGTCGCCTGGACCTCCGCGAGCGTGTAGCGCGGCGTGAGGAGGCGGATCCGCTGGTTCGCCGAGCCGCGCAGCCCCGTCGCGAGGCGTTCGCCGGCGACGTAGCGACCATCGATCAACACGTCGAGCCGCGCGACGACCTCGGGCGCGATCGCCTGCGCCTCCTCGAGCGCGTAGCCCGAGAACGCGAGGGTCGACAGGCCGAGCGCGCGCGCCGCGTCGAGCAGCGCGACAGCCGCCGCGGGTTGCTGCAGCGGTTCGCCGCCCGACAGCGACAGGCCCTCGATCCCCGGCGTCGCGCGCAGCTGGGCGATCACATCTTCCACGGCGGTCTCCGGACCTTCGGCCGGATGCGTCGTCGGGTTGAAGCAGCCCGGGCAACCGAGTGTGCAGCCCTGGAACCACACGACGAACCGCGCGCCCGGCCCGTTGGCGCGGCTGCGAGGTTCGATCGCGTGGACTCTCGCCATCAGGGCTCGCGGACGCCCGGCGCGCGGCTCTGGCCCTCGCCTGCGCTCGGTCGCCGCGCCCGGGCTGCTCGCCTCATTTGCTCGGTTTGGCGACGGCCGGCGGCGCGCGACGACCCATCGTCGTCGCCTCGCAGTCGAGATCCTTGAACAGCAGATCCGGGGTGGTGATGCTGCTCTCGTTGCCGCTCGACGGCACGAACCCGTCGTCGGTGCCGCCGGTGAGGCGCTGCTGGAGCTGGCCTTCGTTCGCCGACAGGAAGTTGTAGACGAGCAGCTCGTTGCCGATGCCGATCACGTCCTTCCACGCCTTGATCGGGACCTCGGCGAGCTGGACGCCGCGCACGAGCTCTTCCTTGCCGCCCGGGTAGATCCGGTACGCGAGCGTCGCCGGCGGCGGCAGCTGCTGGTCGGTCGCCTTCAGCATCTGGACGAGCTCGCGGCGCGTGAAGTCGGGTGCGCCCGAGATCGCGGCGTCGTCGAACCGCCGGATGATCAGGCCGAACTTCTTGCCCTCGCCCGTCGCGGCGGCGACCAGCCGCTGCTCGAGCGCCTTGCGGCTCGTGCCGCCCTTGCCCGAGATGAAGAGGTTCGTCGTCGAGCCGTGGAACGAGCCACCGCCGCCGCTGCCATCCGGTGCGCGCCGCGCGTGACCGTTCGAGGTCTGGCCCTTCGCCGACGGCGTGCGCGAGGTGAGCAGCGATTTCAGGAACCCGTTCTTCACCACCTCGATCTTCTGCGCGGCGACGCCTTCGTCGTCGATCTTGTAGCCGCCGATCAGCGCCTTGCCGGCGCCGTCCTTCGCGGTCGGATCGTCGGTGATCGAGATCGTCGTCGGCATCACGCGCTCGCCGAGCTCGCCGATCAGCGCGCCGCCGAGCGTCTTGGCCTCCTGCGGGTTCAGGCCCTCGGCGAGCGGGGTCCCGCCGAAATGCTGGATCAGCGTGTTGCGGACGATGCCGACGGCGCCCTCGCCCTCGAACAGGATCGGGCCGGAGTAGTGAGTGACGACCGGCGCCTTCGCCTGCGCGACGATCGACCCGGCGATCTTCTTCACCTCTGCGTCGAGCTCCTTGTCGGTCGGCAGGTCCTTCGCGGTGTGGCCGTAGCGCAGGAAGTAGTCGTGGACGAGCTGGCCGTCGTCGGCCTGACCGCTCGCCGAGATCACGACGCCACTCGCGCGCCGCGTATCGGTGACGTTCGTGCCCTCGGTCGTGAGGTACCAGCGCCGCTCGAGGTAGCTCGTGACCGCCACGCGCGAGTCGCGCAGCGCGGGCTGCTCGCGGAACGCCAGCGACAGCGCCTTCGCGCGGGTCTCGAGCTCGTCGAGAGGCTCGAGCGGCTGGACGAGCACCGGATCCTTGCTGACGACCGGCTTCTCCTTCGTCCACGCGGGGACGTCGGCGGGCTGGTTCGAGCCGCCGGCCTTGCGGGCCTCGAGCTTCGCGCGCAGCTGGATCAGCGCCTCCTTGTAGGCGTTATCGGTGACGAGCCACGCGGCGCGCTTCGCGATCCGCGGCGTCGCTTCGAGCGGCAGGCTGGTCGCGGCCGAGCCGTCGATCTCGAGCGCCTCGGGCACGATGAAGTTGCCGTTGTCGAGGTCCTCGCTCCCGACGCGGACGCGCGCCTCGAGCGTGACGAAGTGGCGGTTGCGCTTCGACGTCGTCTGGCCGAGCGAGGCCGCGACGTCGTTGACGTCGACCTCGGTGATCTTGTACGAGATCGAGTACGGTCGCGGCGCGTGGGGGATGACGAGCATCTCCTTGTCGCGGTTCATCTCCTCCGCGATCGCGTCGACGATCTCGGCGGTCACCGCCTTCGACGGCGGCCCGGCCTCGACCGGCGGAGGAACCTTCTTCGCGTACGCGATCGACGGCAGGAGCGCGAATATGGCGAGGTACTTCTTCACGGGCGCTCCTTCAGCGAGGCCGACGGTGGATTCAGGATCGGCGGGCGATCCGGCGGGATGAAGCCCTTCTCGATCTCGAGCTTCTCGATCAAGAGCGACGGCGCCGACGCCGAGACCGGCACCCAGCCGCTCTCCGCGCCGCACACGCCGTTGAACGTCTCGATCTCGCGGCTCGCCGCGCGGATCGACTGGAGCGCGACGAGCGGCGTGCCGCTGATGTCGATGCCGCGCACGAGCTCCTTGTGGCCGTCCGGATAGATCCGGTACGCCATCACCGGGTTGACCTTGAATGCCTGCGGCGCGAACGCCGAGGTGTTCGTGAAGCCGCCGCTGATGTCGGTGAAGATCATGCCGTAGGGCCGGCCCTGCTTCTTGACCTCCTCGATCAGCATCTTCTCGAGGTCCGCACCCTCGACCGACTTCGCAGCCTCGACGACGAGGTTGCCCTGGCGCGCGACCGGTTGCAGGCCCGGCGAGCGCCGGCCGTGACCGTTCGAGTGCGGGAACCCGGGGATCGGGTTGCGGCCCATGTCGAAGCCGACGAGCTTGCCGCGATCGATCAGCGACGCCTTGTGAGCGCGCACGCCTTCGTCGTCGAACCGATAGAACCCGTTCAGCTGGATCCCGTTGAGCGTGACGAGCTCGGGGTCGTCGTAGACCGACAACCACTCGGGCGCGATGTCCTTGCCGACGTAGCTCGCGAACGTCTGACCGCTGGTCAGATCCTTCTGGCGATGACCCTCGATCCGGTGACCGAACACCTCGTGGAAGAACACGCCGGCGGCGCGGCCCTCGAGGATCGCGGGCCCGACGTACGGCTCGGCGAGCGGTGCGTCGTGCAGCGCGTTGAGGTCGCCGGTGACCGTCTTGATCATCTTGTCGACCTCGGCATCGCCCGGCAGATCCGCCGGCGTGCGGCCGAACCGCTGCTCGAGGCGCGACAGGTTCATCCCGTCGTCGGCCTTCACGCCGACCGAGACCGACAGCTGCGCGTTCGTCCACGACTGCTGGATCACCGTGCCTTCGCTGTTCACGAAGTAGCTGGTGTTGAGCTGGAACACGACGCCGCACGAGCCGCGCGTCGCCTGGCCCGCCGGCGACAGCGCCTTCGCCGAGCACTTCTTCAACCGCTCGGCCCACGCCGCCTTGTCGAACTCGAGCTTCGCCACGTTCTCGATGTGGGTCTCGGCCGGCTCGTGCGAGAAGTCGTCGTCGCTGGTCTTCTTCGACAGCGTCTGCTGATCCTGCTTGACGTAGCCGAGCGCCGATACCGCCTCGTGGTAGCGGCGGTCGGTCTCGAGCCACAGCGCGTTCGACAGCGCGAGCGGATCGGCGGCGAACGGCACGAGCCCGCGGCGGGTCAGCGGCGAGTTGAGGCCGTTGGTGTCGTCGGCGAGCTGGTGCGTGTTGTCGAGCTTCGGCGAGCCGACGCGGACGTCGACGTCGAGGTTGCGCGCGGTGTCGTCGTTGTCGGCGACGAGTGCACCGCCCTCGGCGTCCATCGTCACGATCCGTTGCTCGACCAGCTGGTAGCCGAGGTAGTACGCAGGATCGCCGGTCTTCGCGAGACTCTCGATCTCGCGGGCGTTCTCCGCCTTCAAGATGTCGAGGATCGGCGACTTCTTGTCGGGCGACGTCCCTTCCGTTGGCTTGCTCTCGGTCACCGCGATCTTCGTGGGGATCGCCGGGAGGTCGAGCTTGGAGTCGTTGCCGGGGAGCGGAGGCACCGGCTTCGCGGGCGTCTTCGCACCCCCCGAGCAGGCCCCGGCGATCGCCGCGACTAGCAGATAAGTCCGTCGCATGTGCCTCAAAGCGTAGGCTGCGAAGGCGACCAAATCAAACGCCCAACAGCTATGATCGTGAGCTTGGAAGCTGGCCGCCCGACCGCGCTGGTCATCCACGGCACCGCCGAGGTGCTCGATTTGCTGACGCGCTGGTTCGAGGCCAGCGGGCTCGATGTGGTCTCCGCGGTCACCGCCTACCGCGCCCAGGCCGCGCTCGAGGGTGAACGCCCGATCGACGTCGTGGTGGCACCTTGGGACCACTCCCACCCGATCGGCGGGGACATCTATCGCTGGGTCCTCCAGCATCGACCGGACTTGCGCACTCGCTTCGTGTTCGTCGCGGACGAGGTCCCACCCGAGTTCGACACGATCGTGGGCGGTCGGTGCCTCGCGGTCCCGCTGTCCGCGATCGACGAGGTCGCCCGGGTCGCGTCCGCGATCGTCCGGCGGATCCGGACCCCGCCGCACGGTGTACCGGTGGTACGCGACCGCGAGCGGCCGAACCTGCTCCTGGTCGATGACGACCCGCCGCTCCTCGACGCGATGGCCGCCCACCTCCACGACGCGGGCTACACCGTGACGACGATGGACAGCGGCAACCATGCGATCGAGCTGCTCGAGGTTCGCGAGGTCGACGTGATCGTGTGCGACTGGCACATGCACGACGGCAGCGGCGCCGACGTCTACCGGTGGATCCTGAAGCACAAGCCGCACCTCGCCGCGCGCGTCGTGTTCCTCGTCGAGGCCGATCAGGACGACACCGGCCCGGTCGCGCCCGGCCGGCCGATGTTTCGCAAGGGCCAGGACGCGGCGCCGCTGCTCACGGTGCTCCGCGAGATCGTCGCCGCGGCGCGGCGCTAGCGTAACGCCGTGCTCCGTTGAGATGGTCCGGTGCTCGGCGTGGCCCGCCGCGGCTCCGCTCGTGCGGCCGGCTCCACGCTCACGGACGTCAGGATCACGTCAACCGCGTATCGCGTTACGCTCAGCTGATCGCGACGCGCGCCAGCTTCAACTTGCCGACCTCGCGCGTGAAGCGCGTGCGGTCGGCGGGGTCGACGTTCTTGCGCAGCGTGGCGTCGAGCTCGCGCAGCGCGGGGAGCGAGCGCAGGATCGCGAGCGCGTTGCCGATCAGCGTGCCGCTCCACCCACTGCTCTTCACGGTCGGGCCGATCGTGAGCTCGGCGCGCTCGTAGCCGGTGGCGCCGCGGTGGAGCTTGTAGATCTGCGGGTGAAAGCCCGACGGGCGGACCTCGAGCTCGACGCGCGGGATCCGCGATGTGGTGAGCGACGGTACGAGCTCTTGCCACCAGCCGGCGTCGGCGCTGACCTCGGTGTCGATGCCGAGCATGTCGAGCCGGCGCGCGAGTGGTGACGCGGTCGCGAGCTTGCCGAGCCAGGTGCGCTGGGCGGGGTAGTAGCCGTGGTTGACGGTGAGCTCGCGCAGCGCGGGGAGCGCCTTGGTCTCGGCGAGCATGGCCTCGGTGCTATCGGGGAGGCGGATCCACAGCTTCTCGATCGGGCGTGACGTCTTCGTGAGGAGGTCCGCGGCGTGCTCGGAATCCTCGACGGCATCGAAGCCGAGCTCGCGCAGCGACTTCATCACGGGGTGGAGGCCGATCGCGGCGGGACCGTGGAACGTGCGCACCGTCGACCAGATCGGTAGGCCGGCGAGGTGTTGCTTGCGCTCGGGCAGGCGGTACTCGATCCGCGCCTCGGCGAGGAAGCCGCGCTCGAACACCGGAAACTTCACGAACTGGGCGAGCGGACCGAGCCACTGCGCGCCGTGCGCGTCGAGCAGTTCTTTCTCGCGCTTCTTCAGCGCGGCGTCGGGTGCGCTCGCGAGCCGGAGCTGGAGCGTGATGAATTCGCCGCGCGGATCGTCGCGCTCGGCGAGCGCGTCGGCGTAGATCTGGCGCGGCTCGTCGCTCGCCGGATCGGCGTAGACCGCGGCGAGCAGCTGATCGAGCTCGCGGGCGCCCGCGGGCGCGGCGACCTCGAGCGCGAGAGGTGGTCCGGACGGCAGGGCCGCGAGGCGCGGCTTCACCTCGGCGAGGAGCTTCGCCAGCTTCGTCCGGTGGTATTCCATGTTCGAGGTCAGCGCCGCGAGCTTCTTGTCGGCCGCCTCGAGCCGCGGCAGCAGCGACGGATCCGAGAACTGCTTCGCGTGGAGGAACATCCGGGTGAAGAACGGATGCGCACCGGTCGACGTGAACGGCGGGCTCTCGAGCAGCTTCACGACCAGCTCGTCGACGCGCGGATCGGGCAGCCACCGCGCCACGAGATCGAGGCGCGCCATGCCGTCCTTCGCACCCGCGTCTGCGAGGCGATCGAGGATCGCGGGCTTCTCGAGCTCGCGCGCCCGCACCGCGGCCGCGTTCCACGCCTCGTTCGCCTTCTTCTTGCCGCCGATGTGCGGGACGTCGACCCTCCCGGCGTCGGAGACCTTGCGGATCGCGGCGGCGAGCTCCGCGCTCGGCGAGGTCCGCCACACCGCGAGCAACCCGGCGAGCCCGGTCTCGAGGTCACCCTCGGCGAGGGCACGCTGCGCGCTCGCCAGGTCGCCCTTACCGGCGAAGCTCTTGCTCGGCGCCGCGATCGCGGTCTTCGGCGGCGCGGACTTCGCGGGCTGCGACTTCGCCGGCGCGGATTTCGCCGAGCTCTTGCCCGTCCTCAGCAATGCGACATCCGCATCGGTCAGGACGCGCGGCGTCTGCAGCGACATCCCGAGCTTGCTCGTGTCCCTCGGCAGCGGCGCGCCGCCCGCGAACTGAAATTGCCCGAGCAGCGCATCGATCTCGCGGATCGCGACGGTGTTCGGTTTCGCCCGCCAGCCATCTTTGCCGAGCTTCGGTCGCTCGAGCACCGCGACGAGGCACAGCGTCGCCGGCGGGCGCACGGTGACGAGATACAGATCGCCGTCGCCGCCGAGGCTCGCGAGCCCCTTGTTCTGGCTCGCGTACAGCGCGGTCGGCCAGACATCACCGGCGCCCAGCCCGCGCGCCTCCTTCTCGAAGACGGCCTTCGAGACGATCGCGAGGACGCTCGGCATTACGAGACGACGCCGACGACGTTCTTCGCCTGGCGCTGGATCTCGATCGAATCGCGGAGCTGCTCGAACAGCTGGCGCGACGCCGGCATCCCGACGATCTCGAGATCGGGGTTCGTCGCATCCGACGCCACGATCTCGACGTGCGCGATCCCGAGGATCCGATCGATCAGGTTCTGCTTGTAGACCACGTCGCGGATCCGCCAGAGCTGGAGCACGTCGATCCGCTTCGACAGCAGGCCGCGCTCCCACTCGATCACCGTCGTGGTGACGCGGAACTTGATCGACTTGCGATAGAACATCACGCCGAACCCGAACGCGACCGCCACCGCGACGGGGATCAACACGTGCGCGGTCTTCGCCGACAGCGTCGCCTCGGCCCCGTCGATCGCGCGCCAGATCGCCATCCACACGATCGCGACGAAGCCGATGATGATGTCGTAGCCGAGGAACGCTTTCCACGACGGGCTACCGTCGTAGATCGTCTTGCGCTCCGGCTCGTCCTTGCCGCGCGCGCTCGACGGGTAGAGCTTCTCGGCCGCCGTCTTCTCGGCTGGCTTGGGCTCGCTCGCCGACGCCGCCGGTGCCGCTGCTGCACCCGGCGGTGCGGCCGACAGGAACGAATTACAGAACCGGCACTTGATGGCCTCGTCCTGGATCTCCTCGGCGCAGAACGGACATTTCTTCATGGCGTTAGAACTCTAGCCCGCTTCACATCCGGTAGCCGAGACCGAGCATGAAATCGAGGCGGTTCATCGATTTGATCTCGTCGCGGAAGCCGTCCTTCGTCGGGCTGTACGTGAACGCCACCGGGGTGATCGTGCCGATCACGTTCGGCGTGAACGCGTAGTCGGCCGAGATGCCGACGCGGACGGCGAGCATCCCGAGTGCACCGGTCGTCGGCGCGCCGCCGACGGTGAACGGGTTGCCCGCCTCGCCCATGCCGCTGAACACGAGCGCGCCGATGCCGACGTCGCCGCGCAGGCCGATCTTCGGCGCCACCGCGTACGTCGCACCCGCATCGGCGAGCACGCCGATCAGCTGCGCGGTCTTCTTCACGCCCATCACGTCCTCGTACGGCAGCGGCGTGAACGTCAGGTTCGCGCCGACGTCGACGACGAGCTTCTCGTTGACCGCGATCGGATAGCCCGCGAACAGGTTGAACGTCGGCTCGATCGGCACGATGAGATCGCCCGCGCTGATCTTCGCGACGCCACCGGTGAACCGCAGCGAGATCGTCTTCGGCTGCGCGACGGTCACGCCGGCGTGAACACCGCCGCCATCGCCATCGCCGTCGCCGTCACCCTCGCCGTCGCCGCCACCCGTGCCCACCGTCGCCGAGCCGGTGCCCGAGCCGGTCGCCGGGCGCGTCGTCGTGGTCGTCGTCGTGCCACTGCCCGTGCCGGTCGGTGTGGCGCCCGAGCCACCGTTCGGCGGCATCGTCGAGTCCGGACGCTTGTTCGCGATCGAGTCCTGACTCTTCTCGCACTGCTCGAGCTCGGCGATCCAGCCCTCGATCTCCTTGCGCTTCTCGGCGGACAGCGGCTTCGCGACGTCCTGATCCTTGAGCGAGAGGTAGCGCTTGTAGAAGAACCTGGCGTCCTTGCACTTGCCCCCCTGGCGATACGCCTGCGCGACGTTGTAGAGGTACGCCGGCTTCTTGTTGTCGATGGGCTCGAGGGCGTAGCCCTTCTTGAACGCCTCGGCGGCCTTGTCGAAGTCGCCGAGGTTGTACTGGGTCTCGCCCTCCGAGTACCACTCGTCCGCCGTCTTCGGTTCGGCCATCGCGAGCGCAGGCAACAACACCGCCGCGCAGAGCACCACGCTTCTCATCCGCATCATCAAAGCCTCTCCCCGGCCCGAACTGCTCGGGCCTCGATTACTCGGGTCGTTCCAGGCACGTATCGCACTTCGCAGCGCTGCCCTTGCCGGTGGAATGCGCGCTGCCCTTACCGGTTCCCCCACCGGAATGGGACTTCTTCAACGTCACTTCCTTGGTGACCGTCTCGCTGTCGAGCGCGATCTCCTTGACGAACAGATCCTCGTAGCCCTTCAGGCGGAAGCCGACGGTCATCTTGCCGCCGCGCGGGACCTGGATCGTCAGCGGCGTCTTCTTGCCCGTCGGTGCGCCGTTCAGGAACACCTCGGCGCCGTCGGGCGTCGTCGACAAGGTCAGCGTCACGACGGCCGGGACGACCGCGGCCGAGCCCGCGCTCCCGGTGTTCGGCGCCGCGCTTCCCGTGGCCGATCCTGCACTGCCCGTCGCGACCACGGCCGAGCCGGCGCTGCCGGTGGTCGTCGGCGTGGCGCTGCCCGCGCTGCCGGTGTTCGTCATCACGACCGCGCTGCCCGCGCTGCCATGCTCGACGGTCATCGCGCTGCCGGTGGTGGTGCCGCTACCGGCGGGCTGCGTGACGTCACTTCCGCCGCCGGCGGCGTCTTGCTTCTTGCCGCCGAGCACGACCGCGACGCCGACGATCGCCGCGGCGACGACGAGCACGCCCGCGATCACGAAGCCGGTCTTGCCGCGCGGCGCCTGGACCTGACCGGTCGCGGCCGACAGCGTGGTCGGGGACGGGCCCGCGACCGCACCGCTGTTCGTCAGGGTGCCCGGTGCGGGCGTGTACATCCCGGGGATCGGGGTCAGCGGCGACGGCGTCAAGCGCGCCGGCGGCAGCGGTGCCGTCGACGGCGTGAGCGTGCGCTGGAGGAAGCCCTGGACGCCGCCGTGGGACTCGACGTAACCGACCGGATCCGCCATCGCGCGGATCATCTCGTCCATCGTCGGATAGCGCAGCTCGGGCCGCTTCTCGAGCGCCTTCAGCACGACCTGCTCGACGTGCGGCGACATCATCCGGTAGCGCGACGGCTCGATCGGCTTCTGGGTCAGGTGCTGGACGAGGATCTCGCCGTAGCCCTCGCCGATGAACGGCACGCGGCCGACCAGCATCTCGTAGAGGCAGATACCGAGGGCGTAGATGTCGGTGCGGTGATCGACCTTCGCGCTGCCCTCGCACTGCTCGGGCGACATGTATGCGGGCGTGCCGAGGACGATGCCGGTGCGGGTCCGGTTGCCGGTGCGCCCGTCGTTCGTCAGCTTCGCGATGCCGAAGTCGAGCAGCTTCACGAAGTCCTGCTCGCGGCCGCGCGTCATCAGGATGATGTTGTCGGGCTTGAGATCGCGATGGACGATGCCGGCCTTGTGCGACGACGACAGGGCGTCGCCGACCTGGAGCGCGATCGTCAGCGCGCGCTCCGGCGGCAGCGGCGCCTCGTTGCGGATGACCTGCGCG
>Ga0307509_10007082_pt1 | contig 14801 bp, 14 predicted proteins | sample 10_EM_MG_FD_202245 | JGI IMG/M metagenome (GOLD analysis project Ga0307509, IMG submission 202245) | Populus trichocarpa ectomycorrhiza microbial communities from riparian zone in the Pacific Northwest, United States - 10_EM | ecosystem: Host-associated > Plants > Roots > Unclassified | place... | reverse complement strand
ATCGCGCGCGCGCTCGGCGAGCCCGACGACGACGTCCGAACCGCCGCCGAGGACGTGCTCGCGCGCCTCGGCCCGATCGCGGCCGGCGAGCTGATCAACACCGCCGCGTGGGGCCGCCGTCGCGCCCGGGACCGGGCGGCCGCGCTGCTCGCGGATCTCCCGGTCACCGCGGTCGCGATCGATCGCCTCGTCGACGCCGAGCTCGACGCGCTCGAGCAGACCGCCGCCGCGCTCGCGGTGCTGCGCGAGCCGGGCGACGCGCTCGTCGCGCATCGCCTCGACGAACGCCTCCGCGAGATCGCCCATACCGTGCTGCTGCTCGTCGCGGCGCGCCGGCGCTCGCAGCCGATCGCGAAGGCCGCGGTCGCGTGGCGCCACGCCCGCGGCGCCTACGAACGCGCGCGCACGCTCGCGGTGATCGACGCCGCATTGCCACGCGCGCTGGTCCATCGCCTCGTCGAGGCGGTCGACGATCTGACCCCGGCAGATCGCGCCGCGGCGCTCGCCCGGGCCGGCCTCGAACCGCCGAGCCGCGACGCGATCATCCGCGCCGAGCTCGCCGGCCGCGACCGCCTCGCGCGCGCGCTCGTCCTCCACGCGCTCGATCGCGCCGGCCGCAGCGCACATCGCGACACGATCGGCGAGGCCGCCCGCGCCGAGGCGCTCGCCGCCGACCCCGCTGACCTCTTGCGCCGGCTCGCCGAGCCGGACGATCCTTCCGAAGGAGCTGCCGATATGCCCAGCCGCGTCGAAACGCTGATCGCCCTCGGCAAGGTGCCGCTGCTCGCGGCGCTCACCACCCGCCAGCTCGCCGACGTCGCCGAACGCGCGCGCTGGGTCACCGCGAAGCCCGGCGAGATCGTCATCTCGGTCGGCGATTCGCTCGATGCGCTGATCGTCGTCGACGAAGGCGAGCTCCGGCTCGGCGAGCGCGCGATCACGAAAGGCCAGGTCGTCGACGAGCTTGCCTGTGTCGCCCCGGCCGCCGCCGGGTTCGATCTGGTGGTCGAGCACGCGGCGCGGATGATCCGGCTCGAGCGCGTCGACTTCGAGGAGCTCGTCGACGATGTCCCGGGCCTCGCGTCCGCGGTGTGCCGCGCGCTCGGCGAACGCGCCCGCCGCGCCGAGGACGCCGCCTACACGTCGCCGCTGTCGAGCCGGGTGTGAGCTACTTCGGCTTCGGCGGCGGGAACTTGTTCCGGCACGCCTCGATGTCGATCTGGAGCTTCGCGTCGGTGAAGCAGCGCTGCAGCTCCGGCGCCCAGCCCTGCGTCGTACAGACCTCCGCGGTCCGCCGCACGATGTTCGCGCGCTCGGTCTCGTAGCTCGCGCGCAGCGACGGATCCGGCGCGCCCGCGATCAGGAGCTCCGCGACATGCGTGCTCGTCCGCAGGCACTCGTCGGTGACCTGGATCGCCGCCGCATCGGCCGTCGGCGCGACCGCCTCACCCGCATCCGCGACCGGCGCGGGGGGTGGAGGCGGCGGCGGGGGAGGGGCGGGCGGTGGTGCCGGTTGAAATTCGCACGCCGCGACGATCAGCCAGATCCACGCTCCCCTCATCACTGCCCCACGTACGGCCGGGCCTGGACGATCCACACGTCCTCGCCCTCGAGCACCCACTCGACGTCGAGCGGATGACCGTGGGTGAACACCGGCACGAACTTCTGGACCATCGTGCACAGCTTCTTCGCACGCTCCTCGTTGAGGATCACGCCCGCGCCGGACGGCACCGGGAGCTCCTTGATCCCGCCGTGCTGGTCGAACACCAGCATCACCGGATCGTCGGTGCGCGAGATGATCTTCGTCCCGTCGTTCGTCGGGTCGAAGATGATCTGCTCGGGCACCTTCTGGCCCTCGACGACGCGCATCCCGAGCCCGTACTTCGCGTTGATCGTGAAGCCGTTCTCGTCGGTGGTGTCCCACAGGTTCTTCGTCACGAGCACGCCGGCCGCGGTGGCGTTCACGCCGATCTGGACGAGCACGCCGAAGTAGACCTGGTGGTGATCGATCCCGAACGCCTCGCGCTCGTCGACCGCGCGGAGGTTCCACAGCGACGCCCAGTCCTCCTTGAGCGCCTGGCCCAGCGCCTTCTTGCCGACGACGTTCGGCTGGGTGTCGTAGAGGCCCGCGCCGTTGAAGCCGGGCAGATCCTCGCTGTTCGTCGAGCTCCGCACGAACACGCCCTTGCCGCCGAGCTTGAGCCGGACGCGCTTGTAGATCATGTCGAGCGTCGCCTGATCGATCGGCGCCTCGACGATCGCCTTGCGCAGCTCCTCGAGCGCCTGCTTGCGCCACACCGCGTCGGTCTTGAACTTCGCGTTTCCGAGCACCGCGTCGAGCTTGGTGTCGAGGTGGTTCTGCAGCATGTGCTGCTGGTAGTAGAAGAACGGCACGCCGAACCCGGCCGGCACGCGCACGCCGTCGAGGTTCGCGGTCACGATCTCGCCGAGGTTCGCGGCCTTGGTCCCGTAGACCACGACGTCCTTCGCGCGCATCCGGGTCAGCATCGCGAGCCGCTTGTTCCCGAGGTTCGCCTCGGGTAGCTCGACGTGCTTCGCCATCGCGATCCGGCCCTCGAGCTCCTTGATCTCGTCGGCGGTCGCCGGCCGCAGCGTCATCGCGGTGTCGGTGACCTCGTAATAGACGACCTTGCCGTCGAACTTGCCGTACTTCTCGCGCGCCTTCTTGTCGCCCGCGTTCGGGATTCCCCACGCGCCGGCGCGCAGGTTGACGTGCGACAGCGGCGTCGAGAACTGGGTCGCGAGGATGCCGGCGACCGGCGTGATATCCGGGTAGCTCTCCTGGAGCAGCACGATATCGGTGCGGCCGTAGTTGAGCGACTCGTACGGCGTCCCGGGCGGCACCACGTGGAGCCGCCCGACCGTGCGGCCCTTGTTGAACGCCTGGAACTCGGCGGCCTTGTAGACCTCGTCGTTCGTGATGATCTTGAGGCCCTTCGCCTTCACCTGGTTCGCGGTCTGCTGCTGCATCGGCGAGTCGGGGCGGAACGGCATCGCCTTCTGGAAGAACGTGGCGTCGAGCTTCGCCTTGGTCTTCATCACGTCGTCGGGGCCGATCTTGTCGCCCTCCCAGTACGAGAAGCTCCACTTGTCGATCTTCAGGTGGTGCGTGAGGTAGCAGAGGATGAACTTCGGTTTCACCCGCTCGTAGTTCTTGTTGTATTCGATGATGTTGTCGCGGGTCCACGCCTGCTTCAGCAGCACGCCCAAGACGAAGTCGGCGTGGATGTTAAATAGATTGACGTCGAAGAAGTAGATGTCGTTCGTCTTGACGTCGATGATGCACTTGCCGAGCTCGTCGCTGCCGACGGTCTTCGAGTACGCCTTCCACGTCGCGGCATCGGGGACTTCCTTGACCCAGGCGCGTTGCTCCTTCGCCTGCACCGGCACCGCGAGCGCCGCGATCACGATCCCGATCACCCCGAGCTTCATCCCCCCATTATACCCGTCCGAAAATCGTATAGTGCCGCCGTGGCCACCCCCGCTACTCGCAAGGTCGCGACGCTCGCGGTGATCGTCGCGGCGCTCGGTTACTTCGTCGATATCTACGACCTGATCCTGTTCGGCATGGTTCGCAAGTCGAGCCTCCTCGAGCTCGGCGTATGCGGGGAGCTGGCACCCGCCTCGAAGCAATGCCTCGCGGCGCTCGGCGATCGGGGCATCTACCTCATCAACATGCAGATGGGTGGGATGCTCGTCGGCGGCATCCTGTGGGGCATGCTCGGCGACAAGCGCGGCCGGCTGAGCGTGATGTTCGGCTCGATCACGCTGTACTCGATCGCGAACATCGCGAACGGCATGGTCCACACCGTCGACTCGTATGCGATCTGGCGTCTGATCGCGGGGATCGGCCTCGCGGGCGAGCTCGGCGCCGGGATCACGCTCGTGTCCGAGCTCATGGGCGCGGAGCGCCGGGGCCTCGGCACCACGATCGTCGCCGCGCTCGGCGTCTCCGGCGGCGTCGTCGCGGGGCTGATCGGCGGCGCCTTCCCGGGCGTGCCTCACCCGACCTGGCGCGTCGCGTACTACATCGGTGGAGGACTCGGCATCGCGCTGCTCGTGCTCCGGATCGGCGTCGCCGAGTCGGGCATGTTCCACGCGACCGTCGCGAAGAAGCACGTCCAGCGCGGCAACTTCTTCGCGCTGTTCACGAATCGCGAGCGGCTCCTCCGCTACCTCGCGATCATCCTCGTCGGTCTGCCGATCTGGTACGTCATCGGCGTCGTGTTCACGTTCGCCGATCGGATCGGCGGAGACATGGGGCTCGATCCCGTCCCGAATCCCGCGACCGCGCTGTTCTTCTGCTACGGCGGCTGCACGATCGGCGGCTTCGCGTGCGGCCTCCTCAGCCAGTACTGGCGGTCGCGCAAGAAGGCGCTCGGCACGTTCATCGCGCTCACCGCGCTCGCGCTCGTGCTGTACTTCACCGTCGGCCGGACCTCGCTCGTCGCGTTCTACTCGATCTGCATGTTCGGCGGTGCCGCGAGTGGCTACTGGGCGGTGTTCGTCGCGACCGCGGCCGAGCTGTTCGGCACGAACATGCGTGCGACCGTGACGACCACCGTTCCCAACTTCGTCCGCGGTGCGGTGCCGCTGCTCACGATGTCGTTCCAGGCCCTCACGCCGGGCGCGGGCGTCGTCGGCGCGGCGATCGCGGTCGGCGCCGGCACGCTCGTCCTCGCCGTCCTCGGCCTGTCGACGCTGAAGGAGTCCTTCGGCGTCGACCTCGATTTCCACGAGGAGTGAGTTACTTCGGTAGCGTGATGCTCGGGATCCGGCCGTGCGAATTTACGCCGTCCCCGTTCGGGATGTACGCCATCGACGCGGTCGCGTTGGCCCCCGTGTAACGGAACACGAGCTGGTCGCCCGCCTTGAAGTCGACCGCGGGTGCCGTCTGGTCGTACTCGAACGGCTGGGCGTCGAAGTTGCCGCCGCCGATCGGCTCGTAGTGCTCCATGAACGTGGTCAGCGTCGTGTCCGTCGCGCCGCGTCGCCACAGGAGGTCGAACGTGACATCGACGGGGCTGATGATCACCGCATCGAGCTCGAAGTGGTACGTCCCGGCGGGGATGCCGGCGGCGAGGTCGTATTCAGCTTCCTGGGAACCACCGGTTCCCACGCCGGGTGCTCAATAAGGGTCCGGCTCGTCGGCGACGAGCTTGACGTGCGTCTCGTTCATGTCGGGCGCGAGCCACAACACGGGCGGGTTCGAGTTCGCCGGCGGCCCGCAGGAGACCGCGAGCAGGAGTGGAAACAACCGTTTCATGGTCGGGTGAACACGGCGATGAAGTGCGTCGAGACCGGGTTCGACTCGGACTTTAGCACCAGGCCGGCTTTCTTGGCCGCGGCCATCGCCTGCGCGCGGTGGTAGACCCGGTTGGAGATCACAATTCTCCCTCCCGGCTTGAGCGCGGTGGCAGCCTCGCGCAGCCAGGCGGCAGGATCCTTGAAATAGTGGTCAACCTCGGCAAGCAGGATCGCGTCGTACGCGCCGTCCTCGAGCTCGGGCCTGTCGGCCGTGACCACGCGTCGCTCGACCACCTGCGAGAGCCCGGCGGCCTTGAGCCGCGCCGCGAGAAGGTCGAGCACGGCGCCGTCGATGTCGGTCGCGATCACCCGGCCGTTCGGTGCGACCGCGCGCGCGAGATGGACGGTCAGGAGGCCCGAGCCCGCGCCGATGTCCGCGACGCGAGATCCAGGACCGATCGCGAGCGCCTCGACCACCTTCTCGGGTCGGCGCTCGGCGTCGAAGCGCTCCTGCTCGTGGCTCTTCTCGTCCGACGCGAGCTGGCTGCCGGCGGCGCTCGCTGCATCCTCGTCGGCCGGCCTTTGCTTGCACGCGAGCGCGAGCATCAACCCGAGGACGAGGAGTGCACGCATCCGTCCCAAGCGTAGCCGAAAAACAAAACGGGCGCCGCTCGGCGCCCGCTTCGGTCGTGATGGTTCGACCTAGAGCTGCTTGGGAATGCCGATCCCGTTGGAGATGGTCACACCGTTCGCGAATGGAGCGATGGCGCGCTCGTCGCCCTTGGCGACGGCGTACGCGATCGACGCGAGCGCGAGCTTCGCGGTATTCGCATTGTTGAACGTTGCGTCCGCACCCGTCTGATCGAAGCCGGTGACCGCACCGTTGCTGTCGATGTTGCCAAACCAGCCCGACTTGAGGTGGCCGGCCGAGTACACGAATGCCATGCCCGAGCCATTCCTCGTACCATCGGGCCATCCGTTGGATTGGGTACAATCCTTGGGGGTGTCGCCCATGATCGTGATCACGGTGTCATCCGCGAGCACCTTGTTCGTGACTTCGTCCGTCGTGCTCTTGAGGTCAGCCATGAGCCCGTCGAAGATCATCTTCAGCTGCGCCGGCACCGTGCCCGACCGGCCGTCGGCGAACGCGGGGTGCGGATCATCGCCCATGAACGGGAGGACGACGGAGTTCGTGAGCCCCGCCTTGAACGCCTTCACCGCGACGATGAAGCCCTGGGCGATCGCCTTGATGTTGTTCGCGACGCTCGTCGCGCCGTAGCGCTGGAGGTCGGCGGGCTGGATCGCGAGCTTCGCGGCGAGGTTGACGCCGAGGAGGCCAGCAGCACCGACGGCGGTGTTGTAGCTGATCTTCTGCGTCGACCGAGACGAGGCTCGGTTGAGCTGAGCGAACGCCGCGTACTGGACAGCGTACGTCGTCGCGTCTTGCGAGTTCGACAGCAGACCACCGGCGCGCGAGGCCGCCGAGTTGAACAAGCCGACGATCTGATCCGGCGAGCCGACGGCCGTCGCCGTTGCACCACCCGGGGAGGTTCCGATATCGAGGCCGTTGACCGCGACGACCGGGATGACCGCCGGCGTGCTCGCTTGCAGCGCAGTGGCGAACGAGAACACGTTGTTGCCGTTCAGGATGCTCGTCGATGCGTTGATGTCGCTGTGCGCGCTCGAGTTGCCGCACACGAAGCCCGTGAACTGCTGGCTCGGCGGGAGATCCTGCCACGGCGTGTCGGGGCTGAACCACAGCGGCTTCGCCGTGCCGGGGGCCATCATGCCCATACCCGGGCGGTTATACGACTGGCCGGCCTTGCTCTGCTTCGCGATGTCGACCTGCGGGAACAGGAGCGTCGCCCACGCGAGACCGCCGTTACGACCGACGAGATGGATCGTGCGGCAGCTCGAGTTCTCGGTCGCCGCGAACGCGGTCTCCTTGCCGGCCGTCCGTTCGAGGATCTCCATGATCTTTCCGCGCGAGACACCGAGTGCCGCGCCCGCCGCGAGCGTCCACTTGATCAGTGCACGTCGGGTAACTTCACGCTCTTCGTCACGCTTCGCAAAAGGAGTTTTCGCCATGGTGGTTCTCCTCACTCGCAGGTGTAGGCAGCGGCCAGGATGGCGGCAACGGCGAGCTTCTGGCCCGTCGCAACATCCGAAGCACTGGTTACGGTTAGGTTGCAGAACTGCACGTGCTGGCTCGTCGCGATCGTACCGAGAAGGCACGTGATGCCTTCAGGCTGGCACGCGCCGGCAGTGTCGAACAGTTTCACGCCTGGGCAGCGAGCGATCGTGCCCGCCGTGAATGCCGCGAGAACCTCGGGGGCGCCCGCCGCGAAGATATCGAACTCGCGGGACACGCCCGAGGTCGACAGCATCACGTTCTCCCGGATCCGGTTCGGGTAGTTCGCGACGGAGAGCGCCGACTGGCCGCTCGTGTACAGGTCGCCGGCAGAGACGGCAGCCGTGTTCGCCGCGTCGATGCCGACACCGGTGAGGATGCTACCGAGAGTGTCGTATTTGACCTTCGGACACGAGTGCATGTGCGACGTGAAGGTAGGGGGACCTTCCTTCAGCAACCGATCGAGGAGCTCCCAGGGACTGATCGTCCCGGTGTTATCGTGGTCGAAGGTGTTGCCATCACCACCTCCGGTCGAGCCGGGCGGCAGTGGATCCGAGGGCGGAAGGTCATCGGTGCAGGCCGAGGCCAGAACCGACGAGGCGAGGATCGCGAGGGTGTATCCGATGCGCTTCATGGTGCTTGCCTCCTTTCTAGAACTTCGTGAAGTCGTCGCTGAGGTAGACCGCGAGGACGAGGTCCTTGAGCTTGTAACCGCTCGACTTGAACGCGTCGACCTGGTTCTGGATGGTGGTGAGCGGCACCTGTTGCAAGGTGTCGACGATGTCGGTCTTGCCGAGCGCCCAGTTCCACATGCGCGCGACGCCGCACGCCTGGACCTGCCCGTCCTGCGTCATCGCCTGGCCAAGCGACGGAATGTCGGTGACCGGAACGCCCGAGCGCCATGCCAGGCCTTCGCCGGGAGGCAGGTAGTCGGTCATCTTCGCGAGCGGCGCGCCGTCGAGCGGCGTGGTCACGGAGATGGTCGTCTGCATCTGGCCGGTCGCGTCGTAGTACGCGAACAGCGGCGCGACGTGGTTGAGGTTCGAGTGACAGTTCGCGCAGATCGTCGCCTGCACGTCGTGGAAGTTGATGCGACCACCGTTGTCGGTGCCCGCGATCGACGCGAACGGGAACTTGCCGGTGTACGGCGCGCCGCCGCCGACCTCCACCGGGGAGTCGTTCACCTCGGCGGGGAACGCGGTGCAGACGAACGTCTCCTGGATCCACCGGACGCGGCGGAACGCGAGGTTCGACACGAACTGGGTCATGACGCCAGGGTTCGTGAGCACGCCGGCCTGCGCTCCGCCATTAGCGCACTCTCCGGGGGTGAACGTGGTGCCATCGAACGTCGGGCAGTTGCCCGTGGCGAGCGTGAAGAGGTCCATGTAGCTGCCGTTCTCGACGGTCAGCTTTGCGGCGAGGGTCGGCGCGGTGTCGAGAAGCGGGCTATCACCCTGCTTCATCGTGTCCTTCCAGAACTTGAGGATCTCTTGCTTGAAGGCAGGGGTCTCGACCATCGCCTTCACGAGCGTCTCGTACGCTGCCTTCTTCGCGGCATCGTCAGGCGCCTGGGCGACGGCGTTGATATCCGCCATCGTCGGGAGCGAGCCGGTCAGACGCAACGACGCGATTCGAAGCGCCGCGTTGTAGTCGTAAACCCGGTTGTTCAGCTGCTGGTCCCACTGATCGCCGGTGGAGGAGCAATCGGCAGGACAAGACGCTTCACTCTCGCCGGTGTCGCACACCGCGTTACCACAGGTCGCGGAGACATCGTCGCCTCCGCTACCGTCGCCAGTGCTGCATGCGGGAGCCGCGAGCGCGGCAGCAAAAAGTAGTACTGAGATCCTCTGCATGGGGCTCCTTTTAGTTTCCGTTCGTCTCGACAGCGATCCACGCATTGAGCGCTGACTGGAAGTTGGCGATCGTCGGGGTCGACGTCGTGCTGAGCTTGAACGGGTGCGCGGTATCCGCGCTTCCCGGCTGCGGCGCGAGCAACACGCCGCTCTGCGCCACCGTCTGGAAGTTCACGTGCGAGCGAACCTGGAGACAGGTGTTGTTGTCGGTGGTCGACGCGAGCCCCGAGAGGTCCATCGCGTTCTTCGCGCCCGCGTTCGTCCCGCCGTGGCACTGCTGCTGGCAGGTCTGCATCGCCGGCTTGACGTTCGTTAGGAACGACGCGAAGCCCATCGTGCCGCAGCCGGTCGGCGGGGGCGGGGGGGTAGCGTCGTCGTGGAACGGGTCGAGGATCTTGAATGTGATGGAGAGCTTGTTCGCCGGTGAGAAGCCGACGAAGGCGGCGGCGCCCGCACCGATGTGATCGCAGCTCGGACCGGGGCAGACGGCGGGTGTCGTCGTCGCCGCGAGGTTCATCTTCACCGCGAAGAAGCGGTCGAAGCCATCGGGGATCGGGTTGCCCGTCGCCGGCCACGACACGAACAGCGGGTGCTCGAGGTACGCGCCGGCGGTCGAAGCCTTGAGGTAGAGGTCCGAGATGTAGAGGTCGCTCGCGAGCGGCTGGGCGACAAAGTCGATCTCCGCGCCGGCGAGGCCGAGCGACTCGAGCGAGAGCGCGTTGACCGGGCAGCAGTGCGCGGCATCGCCGGTCGTGCACCCCGCCGTGTCACCGGCCACGCCGCCGGTGCAGAGCAGCGGAATGATCTTGTTGGTCGTGATCTCGACGGTCGTGGTGGTGCTCGACGTCGCGTCCTTCTCGGCCTGGATCCAGCCGAGGATCCCGGCGCTCTGGATGGCGTCGAGCGCCGGACCCATGTGCGGACCCTTGCTGAGCACGCGGCTCGACTCCGGAGCATCGAGGTTGACGACGGCGGGGTCGTAGGCGAGGAGCGCCTTGCGCATGCCGTCGATCGACGTCGACTTGAGGAACTGGATGGTCGGGTCCGTACCCGCGTGGCAGGCCGAGCAGATTGTATTGAAGGTCGGATAAGCGTCCTTCTCGAACTTCTGCCTGGCGACTTGCTGCTCCGGGGTGAGGTTTTCACTCCCACCCTCCGGGCCATCGATGAGCCCCGTGCAACCCATCATGACCAAAGCGGCCATGCCCGCCGACAGGCGGACCATGTCGAGGTGCCGCATCAGCGTGTCCAGCATGGCGCGACGCGACTTGAGCGTCCTCATGTTGGCTTTGAGAGGCGTGGGGCCACCGAGCATCGGTCGGTCATAGAGCAATGGGTATGCCGCCAGGGATCACCGCAGGAATATGCGGTAACTATCTAGAATTACAGCTTCCACTGCCTACAGTCCTTACATTGCGCATGAGAGCTGTCACCCCAAGTGAGGTCAGCCGTTCCCATCACGTAACAGGCTGAAAACACGAGTCCAACTTGCGCAGCATCAAATAGTTGGGATCCCCACGTTTGGAGCAAACCTGGCTGCTTTCGTGGTCGGGTCTGCGGCTCGCTCATCTCATTCGACTGCGCAGACCCCGGCCACTCCTTCATGAAAGTCAGTCGATCGGTCGGTCGGTGTGAACGACGACCGGCGACCGACCGAACAGCGCACGCAGCTGATCCGCGGTCTGGGTCGACCCGTCGTGACTCCACCCGGGTGGCGCGAAGACGTAGCCGAGCTTCGCGCGGAGGGTGGGGGCGCGGTGGACATCCTTGGCCATCGCGGTGACGTCGTGGAAGCCGACCTGGGCGAGATGGAACGTGTGGACGTTCTTGGTCAGGCCATAGACCACGCGCGCATCCTCGCGCTCGTACGTACCGAACATCCGATCCCAGATGATGAAGATCCCGGCGTGATTGCGATCGAGGTACTCGACGTTCGCGCCGTGATGGACGCGGTGATGCGATGGCGTGTTGAAGATCCACTCGAGCGGGCCGAGCCGGCCGATCGTCTCGGTGTGGATCCAGAACTGGTAGATGAGCGACCACGCCTGCGCCGTCAGGATCATCGCCGGCGGAAAGCCGACGAGCGCGAGCGGCGTCCAGAACAGTGGCCCCGTGATCGGTGTGAGCAGCGGCTGGCGGAGCGCGGTGGAGAGGTTGAACCGCTCGCTCGAGTGATGGACCACGTGTGCGGCCCACAGGAACCGCACCTCGTGGTGCATGCGATGGAACCAGTAGTAGCAGTTGTCCTCCGCGAACAAGAGCACGAGCCACGACCACAGCTGATCGGGTTGGCCCAGGTCCGCGATCCGATACTCGTAGACCCACGCGAACAGCGCGATCGAGCCGAGCTTCGTCACGCCGTTGATCACGACGTTCGCGATCCCGAGGAGCAAGCTCGTGCGGGTATCGCGGAGCTCGTAGCCGAGGACGTTCGGTCCGAGGTGCTTGCGCGTGTACGCGATCTCCAGCGCCATCAAGACGATGAAGGCCGGAATCGAGTAGAGAACGAGGTTCGACACCGTGCGCCCCTTTCCTTACGGTAGCACGTCGAGCGAGAGTACCCGCCATGCCTCAACATGGCGGCGACCTGATCGCCGAGGTCCTCAGCCGGCACGGTGTCACGCATCTGTTCACGCTATGCGGTGGACACATCTCGCCGATCCTGACGGGCTGCGACGCGCGCGGGATCCGCGTCGTCGACGTGCGCGATGAGGGCAACGCCGTGTTCGCCGCCGATGCGGTCGCGCGGATGACCGGCGTGTGCGGCGTCGCGGCGGTGACCGCCGGCCCGGGCGTCACCAACACGATCACCGCGATCAAGAACGCGCAGATGGCGCAGACGCCGCTCGTCTTGTTCGGCGGCGCGACCGCCACGCTGTTGAAGGGCCGCGGCGCGCTCCAGGACATCGATCAGATGGCGATGATGAAGCCGCTCGTGAAGTGGGCGACGACGGTGAAGACCGTGCCGGCCCTCCAGCCGACGGTCGAGCGCGCGATCCAGATCGCGACCGAGGGCGTGCCCGGGCCGGTGTTCGTCGAGGTTCCCGTCGACGTGCTCTATCCCGAGGCGACCGTCCGCATGTGGTACGAGAAGGAAGCGGGCCTCGGCAAGGCGAAGGGAATCGGCGCGAAGGCGCTCGAGCTCTACATCAAGGGCCACCTGTACCGGCAGTTCCACGCGCCGACCTTGCCCGAGCTGAACCTCCCGCTCCGCCTCCCGACGCTGCGCGGCGATCACGCGCTCGACAAGGCGGCCCAGGCAGTCCGCGGCGCGAAGAAGCCCGTGATCGTGATCGGGAGCCAGGCGCTCGTCGGCGTGAAGGATCCGGGGCGACTCGCCCGCGCGATCGGCACGCTCGGCGTTCCGGTGTTCCTCGGCGGGATGGCGCGCGGCCTCCTCGGCCGGACCCACGAGCTCCAGCTCCGCCATAACCGCGGCGCGGCGCTCAAGGAAGCCGACGTCGTGATCGTGTGCGGCTTCCCGTTCGACTTCCGGCTCGGCTACGGCCGCGGGATCAATCGCAACGCGACGTTGATCAGCGCGAACCTGTCGAGCCACGAGCTGCGCAAGAACCGCCGGCCCGACATCGCGCTCGAGATGCACGCGGGCGAGTTCCTCGTCGCGCTCGCCGAACGGGTGCAGGGCGGCGGGAGTTATGCCGAGTGGTTCGCGACGCTGCACGAGCGCGAGGCCAAGCGCGATCAGGAGATCGCGGGGAAGGCCGCGCCGCAGGGCGAGCTCGTCGATCCGCTGCACTTCTTCCTCCGGATGGAGGAGGCGATGGCGGACGACGCGGTGCTCGTCGTCGACGGCGGCGACTTCGTCGCGACCGCGAGCTACATCGTTCGGCCGCGCGCGCCGCTGTCGTGGCTCGATCCCGGCGTGTTCGGCACGCTCGGCGTCGGCGGCGGCTTCGCGCTCGGTGCGTCGCTCGTCAAGCCGGGCCGCGAGGTCTGGTTGATCTGGGGCGACGGTTCGTCGGCGTACACGCTGGCCGAGTTCGACACCTACGTCCGCCACGGCCTCGCGCCGATCGCGTTGATCGGCAACGACGCGTCGTGGATGCAGATCGCACGCGAGCAGGTCGAGGTCCTGGGCACGTCCCTCGGTACCGATCTGCGACGCACGGACTATCACAAGGTCGCCGAGGGTTATGGAGGCGTGGGCCTGGTCTTGACGGATCCGTCGCGCGTCGACGCGACGCTGGCCGAGGCCAAGGCGATCGCGAAGAGCGGCCGGCCGGTGTGCGTCAACGTCCATCTCCGTCGCACCGACTTCCGCAAGGGCTCGATCTCGATCTGATGAGCGGGCTCGAACCAGGTTCGAGCTCGCTCCCGAGCAGAGCGAGGGTCGTCATCCTGCTGGTGTGCTCGACCGCGGCCGCGAATCCGCGAGACTTCACCCACGCGTATCAATATCCGACGCTGCCCGAAGGCGAGGGCGAGGTCGCGCTGTGGCACGGCCAGACCTACTTTCGCGGCGCCGAGTCGGTCGAGGATCAGCTCCAGATCGGCTTCGGCGTCCACGACCAGATCGAGCTGTCGCTGTTCGGCGTGTTCGGCGAGAACACCGACAGCGCGTTCGGGTTCCACGAGCTGCGCGGCGAGGCGCGGTTCCGGATCGCCGATCGCGGCCAGTTGCCCGTCGATCTCGGCGTGCTGGTGAGCGCGGGCCGCGCGTTCGGGACGAGCGCGTTCCCGCTCGAGGCCCGCCTCGAGCTGGCGCGCGACCTCGGCCGGCTCGCGCTCGTCGCGAACGGCAGCTTCGTCAACCTTCGCGGCAGCGACGTCACCGGGCCGCACGTCCAGACCGTGTGGGCCGGGGGCGCGACCTACGAGCTCGCGCCGTGGTGCCACGTCGGTGCCGAGACCTGGGGCCAGTACACGAGCGAGGGTACGCTCGGCTGGGCCGGTCCGGCGCTCGGGCTCGTCGCGTCGCCCAGGCTGTGGTTCGCGCTGTCGCTCGGGAAAGGCCTGACGTCGACGTCGGAGGACTTCAGCGGCAGATTGATCGTCGGCTTCGCCCGATGAAACGCTGGTTGATCCTCGTGGCCGCATGCGCGCCCGCACCGCCGGTCGCGACGGAGGCGGATGCGGTGCGGGTCCATGCCGATCTGGCCGCGCTCCATCAGGGCCGCGAATTGTTGATCGCGCGCTGCGGCGGTTGCCACGACGTCCCGGTGCCGGCGAAGCGCCACGCCGAGGACTGGCCGAAGCAGGTGGCCGAGATGGCCCCGAAGGCGGGGATAGATGACACGCAGCGCGCTCTGATCGAGCAGTACCTCGTGGCGATGGCGCCGAGGTGATAGATCGAATGCGTGAGGCTCGCACTCGTTCTCCTCGTCGCGTGCGGTAGCAGCTCGCCGCCGGCGAAGCCCGCGCAGCCGCCGGGACCGATCGCGAGCAACGTGCTCCGCGCCGATTACGCCGGGTCGCGCGCGTGCGCCGTATGCCACGCCGACGTCTACAAGATCTGGGCGAGCTCGCCGATGCGCAACATGACGCGGGACGCGGCGACCGCGCAGATCCAGGCGCCGTTCACCGGCGAG
>Ga0307509_10007081_pt1 | contig 14801 bp, 13 predicted proteins | sample 10_EM_MG_FD_202245 | JGI IMG/M metagenome (GOLD analysis project Ga0307509, IMG submission 202245) | Populus trichocarpa ectomycorrhiza microbial communities from riparian zone in the Pacific Northwest, United States - 10_EM | ecosystem: Host-associated > Plants > Roots > Unclassified | place... | reverse complement strand
GTTGAGGTACGGCTACCCACTTAGGTCATGTCTATGGGTTAGGTCTATCATTGGTTGTGCGGGAGTGGGCTTGGCATTGGATTTCCTTTAAGTAGTCTTCTCTCTTGTACGACTAGTCATTAACGAATATCTCACCTCACACACGTATCACACACACATTCCAACAGTAATTACCTATTGCACTATAACAGAAGCACACAATAGGATTGTTACACTGTGCCATGGATCAATAGATATACAGCCAGGGGTTTCTTTGCCAACCTGTCTCCAGGTTCCTGAAAGGCTTGGGTTCCGGCTTGGCACATTTCACCTGTCACTGGTAATTTTGATCTCTCTTCCGTCTTACCCTCCTTTCCCCTTTGCATTTCTATCTCTCTTATCCTCCTATCCTCTACCTCTTTCTCTTTATCCAAACACATGCATTCTATCTTGCACATACACACATATACTCATACTCATCTATACTCTCTCCCAGGATGACTCTTTGAAAGGCTATTTTGAAAGCGTGTGTTTTGAGATCTTCAATCAAAAGTCAAGGACAAAAACTTTCTGATGATACCATACAATATTAGTACCCACAATATCAATGTGATTAGCCTCATCCCAGCTACCTTGTTTTCTCTGCCTATTATAAAATAACTAACTCATTTTCTCCTCCTTTCTACTCTTCCCTTCTGTTCTCACATCCCAAAACAGAATATTTTAGGCCTACCAGTAAGGTACTCTATTTCTCCTTACCTCCTATCTAATCCCTGGTTTCTCCAGTGCCATGACCCCTTTTTTCTCTTCACATCACAGTTCCAATCCCATGCTAGGGTATACAAAATCCACAGCCTAGCCAACTATCTATCTCAAGGCATTTGTTAGTATAGCTTAACCCATGCATATTTGTTTAAGTAACTCACACTTGCATTACTTTCACTTACCATTTTGCTGATTGTATTCTCAACATCTGATATAGTCTACCCCATATCTCATGACATAAAGCTAAAACCACCAATGTCGAACCTCATTCAGGCAAGACACACAGTTCATCTTGTACAAAACTAGGAAAAAGGTTGACTTTATATATCACTAAAATAATTCTGCAATCCATTGTAGTTCTATTTCAATATATGAAGAACTGGCTCAACAAGATTGGTACAAAGGTCCTTTAATAGTTAATCGAGGTTAAGCCCAATGTTGCTGAGGTTAAGGCCAATGTTGGCAAGGGTAAGGCCAATGTTAGCAAGGTTAAGGCCAATGGTGGCAAGGTTAAGGCCAATGTTGACAAGGGTAAGGCCAATATTGGCAAGGTTAAGACCAATGTTGGCGAGGTTAAGGCCAATGTTGGCAAGGTTAAAGCCAATGTTGGCAAGGTTAAGACCGATGTTGGCAAGGTTAAGATCAATATTGGCAAAGTTAAGGCCAATATTGGCGAAATTAAGACTGATGTTCAGGAAGTTAAAACCTATTTTCGCAAGGTTAAGACTCATGTTCACGAGATTCATCAGTAGTTTGCCAAGACTGATACCAAGTCTGACAAAATCAATAATGAGTATGTTTTGACAAAGGTTGATTCCTGGTTCAACTACAGCTACGAAAGGTTCACTCTAGTGGATGTCTGTCTTATTCATCTCAATACAGATATCTGTAGTACCGATAACCAGCTGGAGGAAATTGAAGACCCTTTAGTTAAAGAGGTACCCTCTGATATAATTGTAGATATATCCCGAGAGTCAAATAATATGCTTAGATTATACCAACTTGATGAGGAGATTCAAATCTGGAATCTGTCTGCATGACTATTGGTACTTCTTATGCCAGGGTAGATATGGTAGTACTGGGTTTCTTGCTTTCAGCATTAACAATAAGGATATATTTGTATAAGAGACTGGAATTGTTAAGTTTGGTCAGTCAACAGATTTTTCTACTGCTTAATATTATTATTTAGGCGAGAGTGGCTTGCCTCCTCTCATTTTAGTTTACCCTTCTTGACTTGTGGTCAATCACTTCACTATCATTCTGCAAAATGTCTGCCTGAATTGCTATTTCAACCTGCATTTAGCCATTCAAGTTTTAGCCAGTCTGTAAGGGTTAATCATATGCTATACTCGTAGAATATTTCTCAGTTCCTCAGGTACAACTATATCCTTCTATGACCAGACCAGCCTGCCCCAGGGGTCTCAGACCTTCAACACGTTATATTTTATTGTCATTTTGCCAGCCAGTTCAGTGTAAGAAATGTGCATCACATCAGATCCAGTGGACTACAAGTATAAGTAGTAACTTCTGGAAAGCACTGTACAAAAGCAGTCGAGGCAGGATTATAATTCTGGCCTGCAACCTTTACTGTCTCAATTGTAGTCCTCTAATTTGATATCCATAAAGTATTTCTTATTTGCTCTGTTGCCTCCCTTTACCTTTCCTGAACTAATATAATTAGGTTGTGGTTTTCTCTTAAATTCATCAGATAATTTAGTCACTAATTGAGTAACTTACCAAGGACTTACTAGATATCCTTCAATGAATGCCTGTTACATTAACATTAACATTTGTTCTTTTTACTACTTTTTAAGTCTCTGTTCTACTGTTTATGGTTCCGGAAGTCTAGAGTGGGGACCACCTTTCTCACAAAAAGTGACAGTTTTCAATGTAACCATTACCGTAATGCTTGAATTTATATTTAGTCATACATGTTAATAATGCCAAGACAAAAAATCAATATTCCAGAACAGTAAAACTTAAAAAAGGTGGATAACTATTATCCTATAATATTGAAAATACCAGGTATTCTTATGATTAGGCTTCGTTACGGGGCCCCGTTTCCGAGGAGCGGGGACAAAATAACATAGGTTATTCTGATTAACTGGTCAAAAAAATCATCAAAATCGGACAAGAACTGACTGAGATAGAGCTCTTTGAAGTTAAACAACTTCAAAGAGCTCTATCTCACTCAGTTTTGGTCTATTTTGGACGATTCTTTTTTCAATATGCAGTTAATAACCTGCTCTTGGCGCCCCATTTGTCAGAAACGGGGCCCCCTAATGAACACTACTTATGATACTATCAGTGGGTTTTACGTACGATGAATGCATATCAGAACAATATTGCCTATAGCTCAGAGAACTCAAGTTAAAAGATATCTATTTACAAGATATAGTTCTAATAGAACAATTGCAGAGTCAGATCTTCAGATTAGCTAGTTCTGACTCTGCTTGCCAATTATGAATATTTTATTTACCCTGATTTACCATATAATATTTCACAAATTACCATCTATCAATATGCTGATTTTATTCTATTGAAAAATCTTATCTTAACCATATTAACCCATATAACTAAACATAAATTCAAGCATTACAGTGATGGTTATATTCAAAACTGTCACAGTTTTTGTGAGAAAAGTGGTCCCACCTCTAGTCTTCCAGAACCATACTCTCAATATTTTCCCATACAAATATTAAATTCTGATTCGTATAAATGCTCCAAATGGAAAAGTATGATAGTTTATAGTATGCCTTGCTGAGTATATAGATTTGTCAATATGTGTAAAAGTGCCAGCTTAAGAAGGTTTGTAATACTATATTTGAAAACTAAACATATTATTAGTAAGTATTTTTCAAGCTGAATAAAGGAAATAGTAGTAAGTAGTTATAGTGTACCAGTGGAACATATGTTGAAAGCAAGAATCGTGTATGGAGAGAGTAGTAAGGTCAAAGGAATATAATTGGAGAAGATAGCAAGTATATTTAGTTAATATATATATTGTAAAGGGAGGTGAGAATGTAAAAGATAAAAGTGAAAGGGAGCAAGAGGTGGGGAACTCAAATAAGATGAAGAGGTGGGTAATATAAGTATAGGAGGTAGGTTAATTGATGTGAATGGAATATAGAAAGTGGAAGTTGGGGTAAGAGAATGAAAAGTTATATGAGAGAGTATGAGAGGTGGATTGTGTAAGACAGGGGAAAGAGGTGTGAGAAATATAATGTCTGTACAAGGTATGTGAAAGGCTGAGGTATATGAAATGAGTAAGATAGGACGATTCAGGAGAGAGAGGTGGATAAAGAACTATGTTTGGAATGAAACAAGATATTTAGAATGAGATGGTTGAAAGAAGGAGGGGAGTGAGTAGATGAAAGAAAAGGGTAAAGGAAGAAAAGGATTATCCCTTTCAGGGTGAGAGATATTATCTCCACCTACTATTAACTGTTGTCCGAGGAGGTACAAGCCTTGAAAATCTCAGAACAGTAGATGGTATGGTGTACCCAACATTCAAAGCTGCATGTATCGCTTTGGGATTGTTAGAGGATGATGGCGAGTGGGTAGCCCTCTTTAGAGAATGTGCCCAGTTTATGACTAGTAGCATCTTACGACATCTATTTGCTTTAGCCTTGCAGTATACAACTATTAGCAACCCACTTGCCATTTGGGCAACATTTTAGCCAAGTATATGTGATGATATTCCACATATCTTGGCTACTGGAAGGGTCCCAGTACCCCTTGGAGCAGAGGAAATTGAAGGCAGGATTGAGTCTGACTATGGTCTCTATCTTCTTCAAGAGTACTTGAAGGAATTTGAAAAGTCACTATCAGAGTACTGGTTGCCTGAACTACGCCTTTCATGGGTGACACAACAACCTAACTTCAATAATCCAATAATTGAGGAAGAATTAGCCTATGATCCACATCAGGAAGAGGAAACTTACAATATAATGCGAGCACACCTCAATCCAGAGCAGAAAACTTGTTTTTCAGAAATATTAAATATTGTAGAAAGATATGAGCAGAATCCTCGTGGCAATCATAGGTCTTGTTTTTTTCTTCAAGGCGCAGCTGGAACTAGCAAGACATTTCTCTATGACCGTCTATGTAGTTACCTATACGCTAGAGGCAAAATTGTAGTCTGTATTGCATCATCTGGTAATGCAGTTCAATTGTTACCAGGTGACCGTACAGCTCACTTCAGGTTCAAGATTCCTCTATCTAGTGCACTCAATAGTGGATGTAATATTACAAGCAACTCACCTCTTGTCCAACTTATCAGAAAAATATGACTAATCATTTGGGATTAGGTGCCTATGCAACACAAGTCCTGCTTCGAAGCAGTCGACTAGACCTTGAATGATATATGTTATGTGAGTGATAGTTGTCTCTTTGGTAAAATCCCTGTAGTACTTGGTGGGGATTTTGCTCCAATCTTACCAGTAGTCAGACGCGGTTTACAGCAGGCTACTGTTCAAGCCTGTCTTCAGCATAGTTCTGTCTTGTACAGCTTACAGGTATTACGACTTGAGACAACTATAAGGATTGAGGCTATTAATTCCAACCAGATCTTCTTCAACTTTCTCAAGAGTCTGGTGAATGATGCAAACATGTATAGAAAGATTAATCTACTAGCATATATTGGTAGGGTTGAAACAGTGGATCATCTCTGTGATCAGCTCTATCCTCAGACATTGTTAACCGAAGCTGTTACATCTCACAGTTCTCTAATTCGAAGGGTACTTCTTCCTTTCAAGCATGATACTGTGAATGATTTCAATAATAGTCTTCTAGACAAAATGCCTCGTACAGAACACCGCTTTGAGGCTGCTAATTAAGTAAAGCTTTGTCAAGAAGCTGCAGACTCTGAACCCTATCCTGTAGAATATTTGCAAAGTATAAACTTGGCCTCAATACCCCCATCCTGTCTGAGATTGAAAATTGGAGTACCACTAATCCTCATTCGGAATTTGAGTCCGAAGCATGGGATGTGCAATAGGACTAGATTCAGATTGTTGGGAATTAACCGTAACTGTTTACAGGTAGCTATTCTAGGTGGCAGGTGGGATGGAGAGATTCGCCTCCGGCTGCGGATAAAGCTTACCACCTGTAATGAGGAGCTGCTCTTCATTCTTGAACGCAAGCAGTTCCCTGTCCATTTATGTTTTGCCATGACTGTGAACAAATCACAAACTCAGTCTCTGAAACAGGTAGGTGTAGATCTTTGTACTGATGCATTTACCCATGGCCAACTTTATGTAGTACAGTCAAGAGTGATATCACTGGATGAACTTACTCTATTGCCATCCAGTAATACTCCAATAGTCACATCAAATATTGTATATTCTGAGGTCCTTCTTCAAGATACCTCTGTAATACATATGTCCATTATGACTTCTGCTCTAGCTAATCATTATATTTCTACAATATATTAGATATCAGGCTATGATCTGAATGCACTACAGCTTGCTGTTAATAATGGTACACTTATACTAGAACTGTGTTACTCTCCTTGCTTATTTCTTCTTTTCATACTGCATATCCTGTGGAAGTACTCTTTTTCCATAACACAATTTTTCCCTCATATTCCGAGGTTTTTGACTAAATGGTTTTAATGAGGCTTTCTATATACCGTTTGCATTTTTTATCTTTGTTCAATAGCTGCTTCTAAATATATACTATATCTATCTCTTTATTGTTTATATACTTTGTTCTTACATAGTCAACTAATTATTTATATTATTATCTCAATTCCTGCTATGTATACCTATTATTATATCAACCACAACACACCGGACACGTCCTGAAGGTCTTCAGGAGGGCTGCTAATATAAAGTATTGTGCACTACCAGGCTGGATAGTGTGCATGGCCTACCATGTGATAAGTATATGTAGTTTAGACATGCTAAGAATTAAGGGTCTTGCTGTTCCTTTAGGGCATGGAGTGATGATATTAGTTTATCAGGTCCCTTATTGGAAACATTATCTATAGTATAGTTTCAGAACTTGAAGACGAGACAGAGTCCACCTGTTCACATAAAATCTGCAACAATTTTGGAGGTATGATAATTGAAATGTGATTTTCCGCTCTCAAACACCATCGATACTCTCACATGCCATGACAATGATATGTAGTCAGCTGAAAGCCATGCCATCTAGACCTGGTGTGCAAACTCATTCAGAGACCTAGGTCTCTTTTCCATTAACTACCCCCTAGGTCCTCTTGCGCAAACCTTTCTATTGCCTAAACTTGCACATGGGCTCGCTATGCCGGTCGCTCACTATGGCGTGGAAGACGTTATCTTTTTATTCAGTAAACAATGCAAAGAAGTTGGGTAAAGGAAGGGAGAGAAAAAATAAAGAATTAATTAGTTTAACCCTTCTAGTATTTTTCTAGACTTCCCTTACAATTCTTTAGTGATTCCTAGCTTAAAAACATCCCACGGAAGGTCATCCTGAGGGTGGAAAATAAATATAAGATGTTGACTGCATTTACCCCTCCTTTTTCGCTATTTAATTGTGGCCGAAGAGAATGATAGTTCCATGCAATGGTTTTACTTTTTCGACGGTATATTTCCTGGTGTCCATAAGGGTAAAAATTCTTATTGGGGATTATCTGTGCACACCTGGGACCCCGTACTAAATTTGGACTCAAATGTTCGGGTTCAATATGCCTGGGGCGTGTAAAAGTCTTCTCTATATTATATAGTGACGTTTACCTAAAAGAGCAAAAAAACCCCGGTTATCATACCATTACCTCCGTCGGCAAAGAAAAAAAGCACAGTTATGGTTAGCTCACCAGCCTAAACGTGGGGGCCGCAAAGACAAGGGTGAACGTTTGCCCTTATTTTTATAGTCTATTCTGTCTTACACCCGTAATTTGCGTACGGGTGGTTGCACGTTAGAATGATAGAAGAAATGCTAAGGATGAAAGAGTATTTTTTTTCTTTTTCGCAAATGCCATCATTGGCGTCATACAGTTAGCAGTTGAAAGCTGTCAAAAAAGCAATTGGTTGCTTGTTTGTTGATTGGATAATAATACCGGATGCATGAGATGTAAGCCACCGTGCTCGCTTGCTAAACACGTGGAAATGAGTTCTCTTCGGGTTACTATCATATACTTAATACGTAGATTACGAACTACACTAGTAGAAAACATCTTCAGATTAGCCCGGGAGACGAGACACGCGAGGTGTGGATTCATTGTCTTTCTCTAGCCCCCACAAGCGTGACCTTTCTCCCGGCTTCGTCATGTGCCATCACTCGAGGGCACAGTCTACTCAAAATCTGCCTCCCTCAGGTGAGCTTAAAATAAAATATAAAATCTCCACAGCATCACTCTGAAGCAGCCTCTGCAGCATCGATTCACTGCAGCCCTGTGACCTAGCTTCCATGCAGTGCCGGCATTAGCAATTCCTGGCAACCAAACTACCGAGAATCCTCCTGGCCATTTAAGGAAGATAACGGGCCCGCGCATTGTACTATACTGACGAATTCCTGGGCTCTTTTTCTGTCTATATAATATCTTTTGTTTTTGTTTTTATTTCACATTGCTATAACGCGAGCTCCAGGGGCCAAAGATCGCCGGGCGTCTGGATACCCATTCCACTAGAATTTAGCAGCCCCTGGAGCACAGAGGGTTAGGGTTCTATGGTAAGTGCCCGTTACGACTCAGAGTTCAACTCGACATATACTGATTGTACCTAGCCAGAGTCTGTCAGTGTAATGTGGAAAATTCAAGGCAGAGTGAAAGGAATCTCCACTACTGTATAGGGGGAGCATGGCTGCGAGCATACCAAAATCGCTACCCCCATACCCCAAATACTCTGACCATGCAGCAATCCCGAACTACTTCCATAGATTGAAGTCCTAACGGCACTTGTTGGTGACACGGCATCGTTGAAAGCTATAGATAGACAAAATACTGAGCTTAAATGGACAACGGATTAACCGACACTCCGGGTGGAAGCTGGGGGTTTGTGCGGCTTCCAATGGTACACGCCACATGCTATTCTGATTCCGTCTACAAACATTTCACAACCGGGCCGGGAAACTACTGCGAGCCTAATGAAGTAACACTGATAATACCACGATACAACTATATTTAAGTCCCGCCCCACCCGCTAGCTTTCCGGCACTGTTGCGGCTCTCAAAAGCAGGGGGTGTCCTGCATGGGCACAGAGCCTCCCCTTCCCCTGGGTAGTTATCCTTCATCCTCTATCACCTGATTTTGTCCCAACAATATTTGGCACTACAGTACCATCGGCAATGCGTTTTAGGATTTAGTAGCAAATACCACCTACTGATCAAGAGTTCCCCATCATCAGTCCCCATTGCCATTCCTGTCACAAGTTGACTTTCAATCCACAACACTATGTGCCGCATAGAAATTGACACGGCGCGTGTTTTTTGTTTTTTTGCACAACTTTGGGCTTTCTATCTCAGGTTTCAGCTCGCCATGGGTCGCTTCTGGATATGCAGGATGAGTGCCAGATTTCACCCCCAAAATGCTTCAACAAATTATCTCGGCTGGGGTGATTTCTTATGATTGTCAAGTAACCCCCCCCCTTGGCACGCTAAACCCTCCTGGGTGGCGCATACTTAGGCATATTGGCGCCATTTCATAGCGTCCGGAACTGCAACATAGCTGGCTGGCAGTTCAAGGGCGGGCTCAACTCAACACTGACCTTTTTTCCTTGTCCAACAAACATTCGACATGTCCACAGGAATTATGTGAGTTCTTCTCTATTCCGACTCAATTGAACCCAACCCTGTGCCAGTTGATTGGAAAGGTGGCCATTTTTGCTTTTTCCTTCTCTCCAATCACCCCCCCTCCCCTCCGCTACCCTCACCAGCTCCACCCCTCTCCTCTGTGGAGGCTCCGCCCAAACAAACCTCCCCGACTGGGACTGCGCTTGGAAATCCGGTACGCCTTGCTTTCACTGCATACAATACTATTCCACCATCTCCATACCACAGGCCGCAAGCTCCAATGGCCTCGCTTTCATCACCACCGCCGCATCTCGCCCACTGCACACCCTACTGCACCTCCGATCCCGTCCTCGGACATGTCCTCGTATTCTTCAACCCGCACTCCTCCTCCTCCTCCTCCACTTCCGTATCCCGTATAGAAGCTCATATTCTCACTTGCGCTGGCTTGCAATCATACCCAAAACTTACGCTATCCCCTTCCTCCCCACTATACGCAGCCGTGAACCACCTTCCATCCCCAAAGCAGAACCATGAAATCTACAGAGGCCTCGCGATCGCCGTACTAAAGTACTTTTCAGAGCTTCCCAAAACCGTAAAGGAAACAATTCTCAAGAGCAAAAAGAACAATGTTCTCCCGAACGGGGAAGCCCAAGCCGTGGCTTTCGACGAGATGCATGCTGGGGACCTGGCCGCGCGCCTGAAGGAATTGGAGTTGGAAAGCTTACTCACCGACCTTAATTCCGCTTTGGCAGAGCGCTTCCTGACATGGCTGGACATCGACCTTGTGCTTCGCTCGCCCGCTGACGTCGAGCCTGACGCCGTTCCGGAGGCGGCTGAAAAGTTGCTCGCATTGTTTGGCGAACCTACACATCTGCCTTTTACAAAGTTAAAGCGCGCACAGAGTAGGCCGGCATCTTCCAGACCGAGGCCCCCGAAGGATTCTGCAGAGGGGATTGAACGTGAACTGGAACAATTGCGCATTACGGAGGCTAGCTATGTTGGGAAACTGCAAGACCTTTTGGGCAATTTGGTCAAACCACTCAGGGGTCGTGCTTCACAGAGGAAAGGCGATGGCGGGTTTCCTAACGGGAGGGATCTTGAAGCATTATTTCCACCTTCGTTGGATAGAATACTTGAGCTTAACACGGCTTTTCTCCAGGAAGTCGAAAAAGGTGGTCTCCCGGAAGTCGCCGATTGCTGTTTGAGGAGGTTCCCGGATTTCAAAGAATCTTACGGGGAATATATCCAAGCTAGCTCCGAATTTCCCCAGCTACTTGCCAGATTTGCTAAGGATAGGCATTCTTCTTTTTCCAAGAGAGTCCAACAAGCCGGAGAGCAAAAGTTAAGATCAATGATCATTGAGCCTGTGCAGAGATTACCGAGATATACCCTCTTGATTGATAGCATCATCAATTTGCTTGCATTCGACGACCCTTCCCTGCCGAAGCTTATCGACGCGCGCGAGATAATCACCGAAATATGTTCACTCCAATCTTCCGATAAGGATGAGCGCTCGAAAACTACGAAGCGTCTGCAATCCATCGTGGTTTCTTGGCCACCCTCACTTCGACTTCCTGGGCGACTGATCACAGCATTTGACTTTCTGGATGTATTACCCCCGTTCAATGATAGGACATCCGAAGCTATCCCTTCCACGATATTACTCTTCCCCGACCGTCTACTTATTCTACGGAGACCGAAACATACGTCCATGCAGGCGAGAGCGATAATGGCTGAAATAGATAAACCCGGGGGAGGAGGCATAAGTAATTACGGCAGCGGTACTAAGCGGGAAGGCCTAGGTTGTGACCTGCAGTTTGCTGGTTGGATGGACCTGGCCGATGTGAGATTTTCCGAGAGCGATGGGGGGGGTGTTATTTGGATGACTCTTGCCCGAGACTTGAGAGACAGCTGGGACGTGAGGGCAGGGGGGATGGGGATCAGAAGACTTAGGCTTCTCAATGCTTATGAGGGACGAGCGACCAAGTTGACCGAAGACATTGTGAAGGCTAGACTTGAGGGGCGCGTACTGAATGGCAGAAAAGGCCTTATTGGATTGAGAGAAACCAAGGTAGAAGGTCTCGGATTGTGGGCTTGTGTCTGGGGGAACGAAGATAGATATACAGCCGAGAGCAAAAAGGGAAGTGTGCTTGTATACATCGACGACGGTGGCGGCGGCCTTGGGAGCCCGGGGAAGACCGGAAAAGAGTTGGCAGCGGATGTAGGGAAGGGCGGTGTTGATATAGCTGTTAACGTCGAGGCTATCATGGGCAATAAGCTGAGAGTAGAATTCCGCAGTTGGAATGAGTATTCCTTAACTGACACCGTTTCCCGCGAGGAGTTCCTGGCTGTGTTCACGAAGCGCCTATCTTCAATCGTTAGACTCCACTCTCTACCCCAGCACCCCCCCCTGACCGCGCCCTTGATGTCAGCAAACAGAAAGCTGCTACGATCTCTAGGCGTCCCGTTTGATGGTGAGAGTAGGTTTAGTAGGCTCAGACCTCCCAGTCCTGTTAAGCTTCTTTCCTCCGTATTCGGAAGCAGCAACAGCAATAGTCCGGGTACCCCGGGAAGCCCGAGCAAATCTAGGCAATTGATGGATAGAAATCAGAGCCAAATGCTACCTCCCAAAATGCTGGACCGTAGTTCGACAATGCTGCAAAAACGTTCGACGGTACTCGGGATAATGGGAGACTGGAATGGTGAGCCGGATGAAGGTGACTTGGAGATTAGCTCACAGAGTATAACCATGCCTAGTGAGAGCCCATTGAAAAGGCTGGAGGAGACCTTGAAAGGCTTCGTGAAAGCATTGAAGAAGCTCTCATCCACTGAGCACTCGGATTTGATGCCTCTCAGGAACATGCAGGGTATAGATGATGCAACAGTAGAGGGGTTCCTAGGAATGATGCTCACGGACCCGAAAACCGCGAGGAATGAGAAGGGGATGGGGATCGATATTGTCTTTGACGCTTTCAGGAGGTTCCTGAGGAGGGAATGGAAAGATGGGATGGGGAGTGTTATTGACGGCAAAGGACTTGCTGAACTCCGCTCAAAGAGCGATACTCTCTATCCTGGTGATTTCGAGGATTTTTTCAAAACCTTTGTCCTCGATTGGGCTCCTCAGAATAAACGAGCTTTCAAGACGCTGGTGCTGTTGTTAAGGAGCATGCAGAATAGGGTCGAGAACCCCGACGATAAGGGTCTCCTGACAAAAGCGTTCACTGAACTCTTGGTTGAGGATGAAGACCCATTGGAGTTCATGCCTCTTGTAGACAGACTAGTGGAGGAGGCAGACAATCTCTTTAGTGGTAAATATCACCCTCGTCAAGAAATTTGGCTTGAAGCTAACAGGATGGTAGAGCCGCTTGTAATAAACAACGGGGAATTCTGTCTCCCCAACGGTAATGTAGTGCCTAAGAGAAACAAATCTATTCACTCCGGCTCGAACTATTCCACTGCGTCCCTGAGGAAGCGATTTGGCTTAACCCATACCTCCTCTGCGCGTGACCCGACCAGGGGAGAACACCATGGTGATTCACCAAAGGGTGCTTCTGTCTGGAGAACTTTGAGTAAGAATTCCCGCAGAGAAGAACTACAGAAGGGCCATATCTCGAGGTCGAAATCGACAGACTATGACGCTAGAACATACCACCTCCCCAAGCGGCCAACGTCGCAAGACCGCCTAACAGCATTTTCCACTTTTACGCCTCTTCCGCCTTCACCGTCATCGCCAATGCGTCCACTTTCTGCTACCTCTGGGCCTACCCATCTTGCGGGCGGTAAGCCTCTACCACCTGGACCTGCGGTCCGAAAGAAGAGGAGAAGCTCCCTGAGCGATTTAACGACCCATCGGGACTACCAGCAGATTTTGCCGGCCCGAGTAAGCCCTGATCTTGAGAAGATGACAACCCCTACAAAGTCCGGCATCAGCGGGCTTAAGGACGTTGAGAATTACAGGGCAGAAAGTCCAAGTCCTTCTCAACTACCAAAACCGATTGGGGCCGGGACTCCAAGCCGAAGAATGAGCAAAGACAGAAGCGAGATACCCGTTAGGAAATCGCTTGGCATGTCCGGCTCCCCTGGCCCCCAAAAGTTAAAGATGCAGAGCACCCAAAAACTGAGAGAGCGCCTTCAAAACGAGAAGCAGGCGATTACAATGGTTGACCAGAGTCTTCAGCTCGAAATTGATAAGATCGGTGAAGAGCTGAGTCTCGCGACCAGGGTTTCGTCGCGTGGAGTCAAGGAACTCACAAGCCGTCTTGAACAGGTTGAAACACGTCTTCCTCAGATTAACGAACTCAATGCCAAGTACGAGGCGCTTAAGAAAAGCTCTAATACGGCGCTAGCCAAGAAGGATAGAGAATTAGAGGTCTTGGACAAGGACTTTAATGACTGCCTGAACGAGAATGACGTAATGTTTGAGAAGTTCAACGAAGAACTGGTCAAAATATCCAGTGGCGTGAAGGCTGGGAGAGATGTTGAGCTGTTGAAGATTTTGCGAGACGTGAGGGCTGAGCAAGGAAAGTTGAAGAGGGACAATATGTGAGTGCCGTTGTCCTCTGGGATATGCACCCCTACGTTGAATCACGCTAACAGACAATCTAGGAAACTGAGGAGAGAGAACAATTCCTTGAGGGCGCAACTGGGGGATAATTGATTATCATTATTTTCCTGCAGATAACGCGACTGGTGGCATCTGTCTATTTCATTCCGTGTCTTTGTTTTTTTCCTTCGTCTTTCCTTCTCCGGTGCATATTAGGATGGATTAGTCTTGTTCTTCGTGGCTTTTTATGTTTTTCTAAGCATAGGCGTTACATTTCGATATCCTTGCGTGAACAGTTTATATCCTCTTGCGCTGTGGACATAAGTATTTTTCTTTCACTGGCTTCGTGTATGATAGGCTGCTTTTCGTGTACTCATGGGGGGGGCGTTCATGAAGTAGCGATAGATACCACGAAAAATGCGCCGTTTAGGCATTAATGCAGCTTCTATGTTATCGATACAGAGCATTAAATACGTGCGAGTGCGTTGCGTTGCTGTGCGATGGATGGATGGACAGACAGGCTGTTTGTTTGCCGCCCTGTCTCCGGGTTCCTGAAAAGCTTGGGTTGAGGCTCGGCACGTCTTGCTTGTGACTGGTGATTTTAGGTTCCTACCGTATAATCTCGTGAAATCCACTATCTCCGAGCTGTGACGAATATCCCTGTAAATCGCGACATCAGCCCACGATAGGTTTAGTTTGTCAAGCTAACGAGATCCAACAAGACAGAATGACTCAGGCTATACCGTGTCAGGAAAGCACTAATCCTTCTTGGGGACTTTTGACTGAGAATCCGGAGATTAGG